>OHAU01000481.1_pt1 | contig 56866 bp, 54 predicted proteins | sample 1577181 | NCBI WGS metagenome assembly OHAU01 (sample SAMEA3541472, study PRJEB24748) | human gut metagenome | biome: human gut; feature: human-associated habitat; material: faeces | place: China | collected 2012 | reverse complement strand
CAATTGTCACTATGTGACTTTTGAATTAACCTGCTGTTCAATTTTCAAAGTTCATTGTCTTGCTGTATCTCTCAGCGACAAGTAATACTATACACCCTTTTAAGGTATTCGTCAATAGTTTTTTTATATTTTTTTATTTTTCCATAAAAGTTATCCACAAATATGCTTTTCTTCAAGACTCTAAATACATAAATCACTTAGTACAAAGCCCAAAATTGTCAAGGCTTTCGCTACTTTCTTGCATACAAATACCGACCCTCTAATCTTTAAATATTTCTTGTAGATTAGGGTCGGTATATATATTATTTTAAATCTTGTTTTTAATAATTTTTTGGATAATTAATGCTAATTACTTGCCTCACTACTTAGCTTCTCTTAGGGTATAAGGGTCAAATGGATTTCCATTTACAGCCTTTAAAGTAACATCTGGGTATGATGGTATGGATATCTTAACAGTATCTCCTAATTTTAAACCATAAATAAAAATTCTCTTCAATCCTCCATCTTCATAGGCATAGCTCAATTCTTGGTCACTCTTGGTCATAACTATGTCAACACTTAGATCCTTGTCCTCTAAGTCATAGTCAAAATCATTTGCAGACTCTTTCTCTAATGGATTAGGATTGGCTATTGGATTAAATTTCTTACCTTGACTAGACTTAGCATCATCTTTGTTCTTAGATTCTCCTTCTTTTTTAGTTGGAGCAGTCACTACATCTATTTTTTTGATATCTGACACATCGAATTATGATTCTTGCAAAGTCTCCTCTAAAACCTCCCCATTATCAAATATAATTCTCGCTGTCTTTTGGCTTCCATCAAACTCTCTCTTGATTATTTTCCCACTGTCATATACTGGAGAAAAATCCTTCTCAAGGCCATCTAAGAACAACTTACTTGGTTTGGATGATTTATCACTAAAATCGAAAACCAAAAAAGAACTCGTATCCGCCACACTTATTGCCTTGGCATGGCTTTTAGACTTCTTATCATTTGTATCTAAATTACTGACAACAAAAGAATTTTGAGCAGGCTTAAAAATCACCCCCACGTGTGTGGGTAGTACTTAATTGTAAATGATAAATCTAGTTATATCATAGCTTGTGGCTATCTTTATTTTCAGTACGTCCAACAAGGTAATCAATGCTAACGTCATAGAAGTCAGCTATTGCAATGAGTGTAGTGTATTTGGTTGTTTGTTCACCTGATTCTATGCGCTGGTATTGTCTTCTAGTTATATTAAATTTAGTTGCTGCCTCTACCTGAGTTAAATCTCTTTCTTTTCTTAATTCTTTTAATCTTTTACCTAAAATGTTCATAGTATAACCTCATTTCATCAATGTTTATTTAAGTTTTGCCCTTGAAGCAAGGGAAAACATTTTATAGGATAACCCCCACGTGTGTGGGTAGTACTTTACTTGATATATTTGGAGATAGTGTTGTTTAGGATCACCCCCACGTGTGTGGGTAGTACTATCCTGCCGAAGTAGATAAGCTGTAAGGACTAGGATCACCCCCACGTGTGTGGGTAGTACTACCTGAAAAGTGTGATTTTGATTACAGGGCAAGGATCACCCCCACGTGTGTGGGTAGTACTAGTTTACAACATATCAGGAATGACCGTTCCTGGGATCACCCCCACGTGTGTGGGTAGTACTAATTTCTTTTAGTTTATCAGCTTCTCCAACTAGGATCACCCCCACGTGTGTGGGTAGTACTCATAAGCTGAACTTGCCCCATTTACCAATTTAGGATCACCCCCACGTGTGTGGGTAGTACAGTTGGGGGTGCATGATGCAGAGTTTAATATTAGTATCACCCCCACGTGTGTGGGTAGTACTGTGTCTATCCACCTTCTATGTTCAGGCTCGTAGGATCACCCCCACGTGTGTGGGTAGTACGACTTAGCTTGTCTTTTTAAAAAAGCAATGCCAGGATCACCCCCACGTGTGTGGGTAGTACCCCAGTTTCTCAAGGCAAACTAACATCTGCTTAGGATCACCCCCACGTGTGTGGGTAGTACTATGCGAGGGATATCTAAAAGGGCGGTTGACTAGGATCACCCCCACGTGTGTGGGTAGTACTCTACCTCTATCCCCAAAAAATTCTAAATCGTAGGATCACCCCCACGTGTGTGGGTAGTACAGGATCTAGACTCAGATTCATCTGTCAGAAATGGGATCACCCCCACGTGTGTGGGTAGTACGCATGTGCATAAACTTTTAAAGTAATAGCTGGAGGATCACCCCCACGTGTGTGGGTAGTACCCGCCACCATCAAGCATGACAGCCCTACGCTCGGGATCACCCCCACGTGTGTGGGTAGTACTGAAGCTTACTAAGATTAAATAAGTAGGTGATAGGATCACCCCCACGTGTGTGGGTAGTACCAGCTGATGTCGGCATTGTCTTAGACATATCTAGGATCACCCCCACGTGTGTGGGTAGTACTGTTCTTATCGATATGTTTTATATCTCCGACTAGGATCACCCCCACGTGTGTGGGTAGTACTCCCAGATGATTATTTTATGGGCGTAGGATTTAGGATCACCCCCACGTGTGTGGGTAGTACTTCTCAAGATACATTGATATGTCTTCAAGTTTAGGATCACCCCCACGTGTGTGGGTAGTACTAGATACCTTTTTATCAGCCGTATCATCTTTTAGGATCACCCCCACGTGTGTGGGTAGTACAAGAATATTGCCTATACGCATGGAATGGATCTAGGATCACCCCCACGTGTGTGGGTAGTACTAGTTATAGTCTTAATTTCAGACTCAACCTCTAGGATCACCCCCACGTGTGTGGGTAGTACCAAAAACGTAAAGCAACTCGTTGGGAGTGTTTAGGATCACCCCCACGTGTGTGGGTAGTACAAAGAAGAAAAACAGATGGATTTATGGCATACAGGATCACCCCCACGTGTGTGGGTAGTACTCCATCTTACGACTTACAGCACCACTTATTGAAGGATCACCCCCACGTGTGTGGGTAGTACCAATGCCGACATCAGCTGTTCAAATAGCGAGCGGGATCACCCCCACGTGTGTGGGTAGTACTATAGTCTTTGCCTTCTGCCAACCAACCCTTTAGGATCACCCCCACGTGTGTGGGTAGTACGTTATTTGTCGGTACGAATGGAGACAGCAAGTAGGATCACCCCCACGTGTGTGGGTAGTACCGGAGCGCCAAACAAAAAAGGAAGCTTTTGGTAGGATCACCCCCACGTGTGTGGGTAGTACACTAATAGATCCCAGTAATATCCTCATTCCTTTTCCATAAACCTAGTAAATTTATTTACTTTTGTAGACAACTCGTATATACCATCTAAAAAGCAACCTGTATCATTTTGATCCTCTATTATTATATCATACTTTTTTAATACATTAATAATGCTATAATCATCCAGACCCCTCATATCTTTTTTAACGAATTTCAATAAATCATAAATACGATAATCTCGCAAGCTATATCCATTTTTATCTAATAAAACCACAACTCTCTCAAATTCTTTCATGTTGCCATAAGTTACAATATGCATACAACCAATAAATTCTTTAAATATGTTCATAAGTTCTTTTGCATCTATTGATTCTACACGATTATTTTCTGTGATTTTTATATTTCCAATCTTGTCGCCGACATTAATAATATCAATAAACATTTTAATGTCTTTGCCATTTAATATCTTTTGTATACCTATGGTGATCAAATCTTTATTTATATTTATAGCTAGCATCACATATTTACTATCTACTACATCAAACTCAATATTAGTTTTGGCACTGCAATCCGAATACTTTTTAGCCTTTCTAAACTTGGAAGCATTACTATATCCATACTTTGATTTTGAGTCTAGAGTGCTTTCCTTATTAGGCAACAGTATAAGTGGAATCCCATCTAGCTCTACAACTTCCCTTTCTGCGTTTATTGTACAGTAATTATATCCAATCTCGTTCCTATATGCGAAGCTCATTGTTGCCTCACCACCATCAACATTCTCAACTACTCTATACCATAACTTCTCACGAACTTTTGTGTTAAAATTACCAACATATACACCTGTTGCAATCTCCTGCATCCACTTAGTCAAGTCACCTCTTAATGATTTTGGAACATTTTTTAAAGTTATAACAGTAAAAGGCAAGCTAATCACCTTCCTTATAACTTATTCCATGTCTAACATTTTGATCTTTATCGTCCCATAAATTAATATTATCAATGGATATAGAATCTTCTTCTTTTATTTCTAGCAAATATTGTAGATCACTCACAATTCTAGACATTATTCTTCCATCCACGAAAGAGTCTCTAATTTTTAACCTAGTTATCCTTCCAATATCTTCTCCCTTATCATGCTCTGCCGCTACCTGAAATGCTATCGGTATTGTTAATTCAGCCTTATATAGGTCTGCAATATCATATACAAAGGATAGGTCGTGACCAGTATGTACAAAACCCAATCCAGGTGAAATACCCAACGCAACAATAATACTATAGACAAGTCCATATAATGCTACATTTGCTGCTGATAGAGCTTGATTTACTACACTTCCATCTTCAAAATTATCTACATCATATTCTCTACCTGTCCACGTTACATCGTATTCTTTCGATAATGTGTTATATACTTTTCTAACTCTTGCTCCTTCTCTGCCTCTTAGCTGTTGCATTGTAAGAGAACTTACGTCTTCATCTGGAAATCTCATCTGGTACATTTTTCTTGCAACGTATACTCTTGACCTAAGATTTGTAACTAGTTTTGCCTGACTTTCTAAGAACTTTGTGGAGTGTGCAAGCGCTCTTCCATGAGCATAGTTCCTAACACTTCTTTCTCCTACCCAGACAACACTAGTTCCTGTATCACCAAGTAGCTCCATGGCCCTGTGACTAATGTCTGTCCCTGGACCTAACATAAGTACTCCAATCATTGCAATAGGAATTGTCACAACACCTCTACTATCATGTACACTTATCGAACCATCTACCCTATTAACTTTACAATGCTCAATATAAATAAAACTAACTCTGTCACCTATCCTTGGTAGTTCATTCAATTCTGTTTTTTTAGCACCAAACTTTTCTTTCATAATATTACACCACTGGTATAACCGTCATCAAACCAAAACCATAAGCTCGTTTTTTTCCTATGCCTTCAGTCAATATTCTATTAAATAACTCTTTATTGCTAACTGTAAGTACACCTTCATATACTGCTTTTATCAGTCTTACTTTCTTTTGCCCATCTTTATAAAAATTTTCATAACCTCTTTCTACGATACTAAAGTTACTCTCCTCCAGTTCAAATCCATTTTTACTTGACCTATCAAGCAAATACTTCATCTGTTGTTCTACTGTCACATGAGGTTTTATCTTATTTTTATTCCCAGTACCTTGTGATAAAGCAACAACTGGGTTAAGCACTACTCTAAACTTCATTACACTTCCTTCTTTTATTTCTTCTAAAAACTCATCATACGACTTCGTTTGTGCGCTGCCTTCGACTCCATATTTTTCTAAACCCAACAAATCAGGTTTATTCTCACTTACTAGCAGCAAATATGTCCTTCCGTTTAATCTATCCACTCGCCACAATTTTCTAGTCCTAATTCCTTCATCCTTCTCAATAGGAAAACAATCCTCAACCCAACTATGGTAGGCAGCAACATGTGATAAATTTTTAATTTTCCTACGGTTATCAGAATCTATCTCAACTCTTGATATATACATTGCAACCTCCTTTACACTGCTCCAAATACATCATGTTTGCTATCACTTTCAACATATCGGTCATTGACAACATGAACCCATTTTCTTGACTCATACCTAAATCCAAACCTTCTATTCTTCTGTGAAAATGATATTGGTCTATCTTTTCTTAAAATATGTGAATTATCATCTATTAAGTCACTATCTGCGTATATTTCTAACCCAACAAATTTATCATTTCTATATTTTTTCTTATACCAACTGGATGCCATCCACTCATGAGACTCTAAGCAATTAACTATGTCATTATCAAACATGCCTTGGATAAAGTCATATCCTAAAGGTAAAGACCTTCTTCCCATAAAGTGCTGAAAATATGGATATTCTAATGCCTTGTATATCTCTTCCATAAAACTATCATCTTCATGGGATATCGCAACAATAAACACAGCATCTTCAATATAGTACCTATTTGTTACATATGTTCTTTCAAAATTTCCATTAATTTTATACTTTTGTGCAATATGGTAATCTCTCAGTAAAGATCCTCTTTGATCTATCCTAACTCCAAAAGATAATTCATTTAACCTTCTTATAGCTATGTCATCGTCTCTACGATAGCCGAATCCGGCAGAAATCATACCTATCACAGCACTTTTTGACGGATAAAAATCCGTATGCCTTGTCTCAAAGTTAGAGCCTGTCCCCCACGACTGGAGAGGTCCAGAAAACTTCATAACTATTGTCTTCATAACATATCACCTGCAATTTATATTAGTTTTTTATCAAGTTCATTTGCTATTTCTTCCAATAAGTCATGTAGGCACCCTGCTTCCTCTGAAACGTCATTCATTGATGAGATCTGTTCCATTGATACGTATAACGATTTTATTGGCTTCTTAACAAACTTCTCAGATTTTTTCATTTCTTCAGCTAATTTCTCTATAGATTTGCTCGCAAACCCTCCATTTGATCTAATCGGTTCTTCAAAGGCTCCAACCATATTTATAGGTCTATCATCTCTTACAGTAACAATAATAGCATTTGGTATGGTCTGGTTTGCAAAAGTATTAACCTTTCCTGTTGGTAATGAATTAGAAAACGCTTCTATAAATAATTTTACTGTATTAATAACTGCTTCTTTGTTGTCGAGTTGTTTTGATAATTCATGAACAGCTATGTTTGCATATCTATACAATGTTGATGAGTTAAATTCAATATTACCAAGCATGCCTGCACCCGCATTATCATCACTGTGAAGATCGTCTACTGCAGTATAAAAATCAAATTCATTTTGTATTGCATGTGTTGATATAGCATGTGCAACTTGAGATGATGCATCTTCATTTAGGGATGGATCATCTGCAACCATTCTACCAAATAATGCAATATCGATACTTGGATTATTTTTCAAAATTTCTTTCAATTGTTTTTTATCATTTACACCCTTTATAATCGCATCTGCTAGCATATTAGCCTGAAAGTCTCCTAAGAAAAACAAAGCCTTTAATTTCATATCTTTAGTTGTTTTTGTTATGACATCGTTGATTACTTTTTCAGATTTTTTCATAGATTCTTCATAAGAAATGGACGAATCTTTTTCTATTATTTTTTTCGCAACATAGTCTACAATGCTGTGCGTACGTACACCAAAATCAACTCGGTCACCATTATTCTGAAAATACATTCTTATTGCTCTTTTCCACGATTGAGAACTCACCCTAGCTCTTTTCACTCCACCAAACTGAGCAGTTTTTGGAGCTCCTGTATCATCCCTATTAATATTTGATGGTGGTAAAGTCTGTACTACATGAATGTCAATAAATAATCGCTGTTCGTTTCTCATAATTCTTCTCCTTATTATAATTTTTTATCACTTTTTATTATTACTTTTCGTTATCAAACTCAATTTTTTTCCTATAATACTCCCTTGCCCAAGATAGCTTAACACTATCTCCATATCCTTTCGAGTACCAGTACATATCTTCAGCTAATTTTGGGAAATTAACATATGTTCCTGTGGTCTTAGCTTTTAATAAATTCAATAAATATCTTAGGTGTGTAGACAATTCATCCACATCTGATGATGTTAATAGAGCATTAAATCTCCTATCTACAGACTCACCATGTTCATCTCTCAAAACTCTAATTGAGTAACCGATATTCTTATACTTATTTTCATCGTCTGGATTTACCGAAATCCTATTACTTCCTTGGTTCATTAGAGCAAATAACTGTAGAGTAAGTGTAATAACTCTTTCTTCAGTAGTGATTCTATTTTCATCACCTAGAAATTCCTCTGGCAAATTTTCAAATAAAATGGACCATACTTCACTTGACGAACTAATATCCTTACCTATGGAATTTCTAAGTTTTGCTAGGTATGACTTTCCTGAAGATATTTCGCTGAGTGCATTTAGCTTATAGATAATACTACTTGTGACCGAGTATATGCTATTTTTCTTCATGTGCTGCCTCCTTCTTTATTTTAATTTTATGGTTTAATGAATATATGAAATAGTTATATGCCGTTGCAATATTTTTCATTCCATCATCAACTTTTTTACCTTTGAAGTCTCGATTATTAGCATTTTTTACAACTTTATTTGCTTCATCTATCACAATTTTTCTTAAGATTCTATTCCATTCAAATATTTTTTCTTCTTTCTCGTCATCAAGTTTCAAACCTAATAACCAATCTCTAAAAATAAAGTCTATTGAATAATACAATTCCTCAATTTTTTTATAAGTAAAATCTCTATCATTTATATTTCTAATCTCTCTAATATCTTCAATAAATTCACTAAATGCAGACCTAACTATTGTTTTTGTTTTTTCTATCGTTTCATTTATTCTTACCACCCACTCTTTGTCTAAGAATACTTTTTCAGATATAAACAAATCATCTACAATTTCGTCTACAGGTACCATTGAAGCTTGATGCCCATTGTCCTTCATACTCACAGAACAAATATTTAACATATTATCAATAAATATATCAGTACTCATAACTGAAGAAATATCATTTAACCACTCTATAACTCCTGGTTTCAAATATTTTTTATCCTCTCCCGATTCAACATTACCTGAAATTAACCCAAAAGACCTCCATATTGACTTATTAGATTGATGTTTTCTTGGTGTGAATGTATTTTTGTATTTGCCTTTTTCATTGTAATTCCAAATTGTCATCTGTTCAATAATCTTATTTCGGTGATCTACATCAGGTAATTTTACTATACTACATACAAAAGGTTTTTTCGCATCAGTATCTGGATCTATAAATACAGCCCTACTCCAAGCAGTTAGTAATGATACTTCATTATCGTATATATCTCCAGCTGAATTTAAATATTTTTTTAATAATGCTCTGTTTTCTAACTCCCAACACGGTGTCTGTCTATTCATTAAGTTATTTTGATTTTTATTCGCTAGAACACAATTTAACATTATGGTCTCAAAAATATTTTGTCCTCGAATATATATACCTCCTAAATCAAATAACCATCCATTCGCTGCTTTATACTTCTCCTCTATCAAATATTCTTTTTTTACTTTAAACCTTACCTTGTCTGATTGACCTACATATCCTTGAAGTGTAAGTAACCATCTGGCTATCTCATCTTCATCAAGAATATCTCTATTATTTTCTTTTTCATACTTAGGTGAAAATAAGCTTGTTTTATTTCCACTCTGAGAAATTTTCCTATTTATATTTTTACCAAAAAATTCACCTGGATTTTCTTTATCAGAGTCTGCCTGTTCAATATCTTCTTTTGTCACCTGGAAAAATGGATATTTGTCGTCGAATAAATAAAACCTATCCCTCCAAGCTTCTAAATACTCTATTACAACGTCTGGAAATTTTTTCATTTTCCAAATATCTATCCACGTACCTATTAAATCACCTTCATAGTCATCTACGTCGTACTCATCAATAAGTTCTTTCTGTCTAAACCTTTCATCAATATCAAAATATTCATATGGTTCACCCGATACATCAACCCTTGAAAATACAGTATGTATTACGGCTATCATTACTCTCATTACCGCAAAATCCTGTGTTTTTGTATCTCCTCCCATATCTAGATACTCGTGAGCATGCTTAAAAAAATCAATCATAGATACATTCTTACTATTGCCTTTTTTATCAATGATAACAGATATCCATGGCTCGTCTAGTAAATTATACCTTCCCATTAATTAATCACTTCCTTCCTCAAGTATACATATGCCATACTTTTCATCATACTTAATGCATTTGCCACACAAAACAAATTCATTATTTTCATCTAATACTATTCCCAAGCATCCTTTAAGCCAAATTGATTTTTGCCATTTACTTAAGTTTTTATTATTATATTTTTCAAGTTCATCTATCGTTTTATCAATATTATACACTGCACTGAAAAATCTTGGTAACGTTAAAGTATTTCTGGCAATATTTTTAGCTACAATCTCGTCGTTTATTTTTTTAGATATATCCTCATCGCTGTCAAATACCCCGTATCCATCTCCAATTTTCTTTACTACAATGACCTCTATCGTCTGTTCGCCATCTCTAACCTGTGCAAATCCCTTCTCATCACTGTTATCCATTATTCCTTTATTAATCCATCCTATCAGATTATTTTTCTTTACTATTCTTTTTTTATTTTGACTGACAATTGGATTATCAATCCTAAAAGTATTTGCTATATTCTCTTTATGCTGTTTCAGCTCTTTATTATTTTCTTTATACAGTGTATACCTTTCTTTTAATTCTCCTGAAAAATCTATATCATCATCAGAGTATACATCTTGCACTAAGTCTGAAATATCTCCTGGAATTGCAATTTCGCTGTACTTATCAATAAAGTACTGTGTTCGCATCAATAGATAATCACCATATACATTCCTACTACCCTCTTCAAAATCATATTGAGAATTTTTACCTAAAATATATAGTCTAGGATTAGTATGACTAGCTGGTTTTATCCTTTCATCATGTCTATGTAACCTTCCTATTCTCTGTATGAGTAAATCTACCGGTGCTAGGTCACTAATTAATACATCAAAATCAATATCCAATGACTGCTCAATTACTTGTGTACCTATGATAATTTTACGCTCTGGTCTACTCGCTTTCTTTCCTATAATAGACAACAATTCATTTTCTTTCTTTACTCTTTCAGTTGCTATAAATCCAGAATGAAGTAATAATACTAAATCATCACCAAAATAATCGGATAGCATCTTAGCAAAATTTTGCCCTCTTTTTACCGTATTTACGATAATACCGACTACGCCACCATCCTTTATCATAGACTCAACCAACTGTATTAGTCCATCTTCATCTATAGAATTTACTTTAACCATCTTTTTTTCTATTGGAACAAATTGAGTTTCAGTTTTCACATTGTTACCATCAGTATATGTTATCAAAGGATAGGCCCTATTTTCCAATTTAACTTTAACTTCTTCTCTTTCTGGCTTTGAAATTTTTGTTGACCTTCCCATTAGATATGATAGTATAATTTCCGACCTGCTTTTAGAAGGCAGTGTTGCGGATAATAATATTACCGGCACACCATAAGATGCCATCCATGTTAAAGATTCTTTTAAGTACTGACTCATATATGCATCATATGCATGAACCTCATCAATGATAACAACCTTCTTACTAAAACCCAAATGTCTTAAAAACAAATGTTTTTGCTTTAGTGACAGCAATAAAAATTGGTCTACTGTACCAACCACAAAATCATCTAAAGCAGTCGTTTTTTTTCCTGAAAACCACTGGTTAACAATTATACTACCATCACCATCTATGCCTATACCACTAGCTATGCTTGTAAAAGAATCATTTAGATGTGCCTTTCCATGGGCAAGTCTAACCTGCAGTGTATCTCCGTAGTCTTCCTTTATGCTATTCAACCATGTAATAATTCTTGGAAATATGCCATTTGATGTGGCCTGAGTAGGTAAACCAAAAAACAAACCACTTCTTCCTGTTTTTGCAGCTAATTGCTCTGAACCAATCAAGGCCGCTTCCGTTTTACCGATACCCATGGGCGCTTCCAAAATAAATATGCCTGGCTCATCACATTCAGTTATTACTTCAGATAGCTTTTCCTGAACATTTCTAGGATCAAAGTCAAATCTGTTATTGTACATACTGACAAAGTCAACATTTTCATCTGGTTGCCACAAATCAGATTTTATCCATTCTTTGAAACCACAACTCCTTCTATGATCCTTATCCTCAACCTCATCCTTACTTATATCTATAAGAGGATAATACTCCTCATTACTCGCAATCCAATCTGCAACAACAAGTAAACCAAGTAATATTACTTGAGCTGGTTGTCCCACTGCAGATATTTCATCTACGCTACCATATCCACATAGATTTAGAGCCTCATTAAAAATCTCATAATGACATTGATGCCATAAGGCATTTACGCCCGTATTCCCTTCGTCTTGATAATAATTAGCTTTGTACGCAGACTGATTCATACATTCATTAATATTATCAATCGTTTTTCCGTGATGTCCACCAACTATTGTTGCAATTTCATCTCTTACACCAAAGTTACTTAGTATAAATTGACCTGCAATGTTATGCCTTGTTTTACTTCTTGATGCAAATGTTTTACTTGTTATTCCCTTAAATCCGGCATATTCTAGTTTACTAAGCAGTTCATAGTCTAAATCACTTGAGTTAGTAAAACCTTCCATAGTTTGAAATGATGGCGTTGCCTTTCCAATATCGTGAACGTAACCAAGAAATTTTACAAGTTGCTTTGCCTTTTTTTCATCTTTATCTACTATTGAATTTATTATTATTTTTTTTTGCCCTTCACTTAACCAATTTTCCCATAACAGCAATGATACATTCTTTGTATCCTCTAAGTGTTGCATAAGAGGTAACCATAAAAACCTACCATTTTTTTGACTTTTTTTTGCCCAAAGATATTTAATTCTCTTTATAACTATCACCTCACTAGAAAAATCTGTACAATTTTACTCATTATTTCTAAAAAATATAATTATTTACATATTATTCCGACTATTTATGTCATTCTTATAGTTAGCCACTTCATTAATAAAATTTTTATCATCAAATACAATTTGCTATTTTTCAAACAACATCATCTCTTATGCATACATAGTCCTAATAACTAGTATTATATCATACTTATTAAGTGTTTTTTATTTACAAAAAAATATTTAAAAATATTTTTTTGTCATTTTTATTAATGCAAATAAGGAGTTTGTATACTCAACTTCTATCAAATAGAATTAAAACATACAAACTCCCCAATTAAACAAACTATATAGTTTTCTATCCCTCAACAAAGAAGCTAATCTCTGCCTCTACACACAAGTCTCCATCACAAGTAATGCTTCCCTTGCCGACACCGTAGTTCCTTCTCATCTTGACAATATCAACTTCAATATCCAGTCTATCTCCCGGCACAACCTGCCTTCTAAACTTGGCTTCCTTTATCCCTGAGAAAAACGCCAGCTTGCCCTTGTACTGGTCTAGAGATAGTATGGCTACTGCTCCTGCCTGAGCCATAGCCTCTACCATCAGTACCCCAGGCATTACATTGTGGTCTGGAAAGTGTCCTGTAAACCAAGGCTCTGATGCTGTGATGCACTTTTGAGCCTTTACCCACTTTCCTTCTTCCATATCCACAACCCTATCCACTAGAAGAAATGGATGTCTATGGGGTATAATTGCCTTTATTTCTTCAATATTTAATGATTTCTTTTCTGTATTTTCCATATCTACTCCTGACCCTAGCCCTTGTACTTCTTAAGAAGCAAGCTAGCATTGTGTCCTCCAAAACCAAGTGAGTTGGATATAGCATACTCTATATCTCTCTTTCTAGTCTCATCTGTAACATAGTCTAGGTCACATTCTTCATCCTTGACCTTGTAGTTTATAGTCTGTGGAACAAATCCATCCTTAAGGGCATAGGCGCATACAATAGCTTCTATTGCCCCAGCTGCCCCCAACATATGTCCTGTCATAGACTTGGTTGATGATACCATTATGTCCTTTGAATGGTCCTTAAATGCAAGCTTGATAGCATTTGTCTCTGCCACATCGTTTAGCTGTGTACTAGTACCATGGGCATTGATATAGTCTACTTGATTGCTATCTACTCCAGCCTCTTCTAGGGCAAATAGCATAGCATTTGCTGCACCCTTGCCATCTGGGTTAGGCGCTGTGATATGGTGGGCATCACTAGTCTGTCCATAGCCCACTATCTCACAGATAATGTCCGCCCCCCTTTTTAGGGCTGAGTCAAGCGACTCTATCAGTACTATGGCTGATCCTTCTCCCATTACAAACCCACTTCTCTCCTTGTCAAAAGGTATAGAAGCCCTAGTTGGGTCATCGCTAAATGATAGGGCTGACATTGCTTCAAAGCCGCCCACTCCCATAGTACATATGGATGACTCACAACCACCTGCAAACACTGCATCCTGGTAGCCATCCTTGACCAACCTGAAGGCATGGCCTATTGAGTCTGTTCCTGTTGCACAGGCAGTCACTGAAGATGTACATACACCCCTAGTTTCTAGGGCTATAGACACGTGACCAGCAGCCATATTTATTATACACTTTGGTATAAAATGCGAAGAGATCTTCTTGTGACCCTTCTCCATATACTTGATATGTTCACCCTCTATGGTATCCAATCCACCTATACCACTTCCTACTACTACACCTGTCCTAAACTCATTTTCTTCGTTTATAGTATAGCCACTATTTTTCATGGCTTCCTTGGCAGCTGCTATTGCAAACTGAACGAACCTATCCTTTTTCTTTGGACCATCAACACCATGGGCCTTTGGATTAAAATCCTTGACCTCTGCTGCTAGCCTAGTCTTGTAGCCTGTATTATCGAAAGAGGTGATCGGCCCTATTCCACACTTGCCTGCCTTGACACTCTCCACAAATTCCTCTATTGATTGGCCAATCGGGCTGATTACACCAGCTCCTGTTATTACGACCCTTCTACTCATAAAATCCTCCATTAATCGGTTATTATATTGAAGACAGTCCACCGTCTACACTTATGACCTGTCCAGTTATATACCTAGCAGATTCTCCTGCCAAAAATGCCACTGTATCAGCTATATCCTTAGGCTGACCAACACTCCTTAGCGGTATTGCGTCTACTATCTTAGCCTTTATTTTTTCTGGTATAGCATCTGTCATATCCGTCTGTATAAATCCAGGTGCTATAGCATTTACTGTGATGCTATATGGTCCAAGTTCTGCTGCCAGTGTCCTTGTCATACCTATTACACCAGCCTTTGATGCTGAATAGTTAGTCTGACCAACATTTCCCACTAGTCCTGCTAGTGATGATAGACTTATGATTCTACCCGATCTTTTCTTAGTCATCTTCCTTGCAACCTGCTTTGTACAGTTGAATATCCCCTTTAGGTTTGTATCTATTACATCATCAAAATCCGCTTCCTTCATCTTGATAAATAGCTTGTCCCTAGTGATGCCTGCATTGTTGACCAAGACATCTATATTCTCATATTCTTCATATATCTTGTCAAATGCTTCAGCTACCTTTTCTGAATCCTTGACGTCAAACTTCATGGCAAATACATTCTGACCCTTTGCCTTTAATTCTTCTACCATAGCATTGGCTTTTTCATCTGAGCTAACATATGAAAATCCAACTATATATCCCTCTTGGGCTAATTTTTCTACTATAGCCCTACCTATTCCTCTTGTTCCACCTGTTACAAAGGCAACTTTCTGATTGGTTTGCATCGTATCCACCTCTTTCTAGACCTCACTCATTTCTCTTATGTCGTCTAAATTTTGTATATTTATAACTTTCTTTGTCTTATCTATCTTTTTGATAAATCCTGCTAGGCTCTTTCCTGGTCCTACTTCTATAAAGGCGTCTATACCATCGTCTATCATATTTTTGATAGTCTGCTCGAACATGACCCTAGAGTACATCTGCTTCATCAAGATATCTACATGGTCTTGGTCCCGACCATAGACACTTGCGTCTAGATTCTTGTAGACCTTGATATCCTTATTAAACTTGAAGTCTATTTTTTCAAGCTCCTGCCTAAAGATATCAGCTGATGGTTTTAAGACACTAGTATGAAATGGTCCCTCGACATTTAGTTTCACTGTCTTTTTAATAGACCTCTCTTTACAGGCATCCTCCAACTTGTCTATAGCTGAGAATTCTCCCCCTACTACTATCTGGCCTGGGCAGTTGATATTTGCTATATCCAGGTTCTTTATGTCTGGATTGGACTTTTTGACCTGACATACAATCTCTTCAATAGTATCTAGTGGAGTCTTCATAATAGCCAACATAGTTCCTTGACCCTTCACACCTTGACCCATTATCTGGCCTCTTTTTGCTACTAATCCTATAGCTTCCTCAATACCTATCATTGCAGAACCACATAGGGCTGAGTACTCACCTAGGCTAAGACCCGCCATAGCAGCTACTTCAAGATCCTTATATTTATTGAGCAATTCATCAAGTAGGGCCATGCTGTTCATAAATATGGCCGGCTGAGCATACCTAGTCTTGGATATATCTTCTATATTGGCATTGGCTATAGCCTCATATGTATCCTTATCTAGTATGTCTTTAGCAAGCTTGTATACCCTAGAACCTAGTAGGTCCTTACCCATGGCCTCATACTGAGACCCCTGTCCTGGAAATACTATAGCTATTTTTTTAGTCATTTACTATACCTCTCAACACCTGATTGTAGCCATTTACTAAATCATCTATTATCTCCTTGCAGGTCTCTCTCTTAGATACTAGGCCTGCTATCTGTCCTGCCATAACTGATCCATAGTCGCACTCTCCATCCACAACTGCAGACCTTAGGCTGCCAGCACCATAGGCTTCAAGTTCTTCGATACTAGCACCTTGGTCTTCCAACTTCTTGAACTTCTTGGCGAACTTGTTTTTGATTACTCTTACAGGATGGCCAGTTGACATACCAGTTACAGTAGTAGATATGTCCTTGGCAGATGCTACTTTTTCCTTGTAGGCCTCACTAGCCCTACACTCATTGGCAAGTATAAACCTAGTACCTAGCTGAACACCCTCAGCACCAAGACAAAATGCAGCTGCAACTCCTCTACCGTCACCTATACCACCTGCCGCTATTACTGGTATGTCTACAGAGTCCACTATCTGTGGTACCATAGCCATGGTATTTGTAACTCCAACATGGCCACCAGCCTCTGCCCCTTCAGCTATAATAGCGACTACACCAGCATTTCTCTGCATACGAATAGCCTGTGATACTGAAGGCACTACAGGTATTATATTTATTCCGTTTTCGTTTAGCCTTGCAAAGTGCTTTCCTGGATTACCTGCACCAGTGACTACAACCCTTACACCTTCTTCTATGACAGCATCTATGACCTCATCCACAAAGGGACTCAGTAGCATTATATTGACTGCAAATACCTTGTCTGTAAGGGATTTTGCCTTTCTTATCTCTCCTACTAGCCAGTCCTTTGGCGCATTACCCGCTGCTATAATACCTAGCCCACCAGCATTGGATACTGCCGCAGCAAGCTCAGCATCTGATACCCAAGCCATTCCACCTTGGAAGATTGGGTAGTCAATACCTAGCACATGGCATATTTTGCTGTCTTCTAATCTCTTAACCATTAGTTAGCCTTTAGACCCTCTATATATGCTGCAATCTTTTCTGGGCTAGTTAGGTTTTCTATTGCATCGTCTTCTACTTCTATGTCAAATTCATCTTCAATTTCAGTCATTATGTCCATTACGTCTAGTGAATCTGCTTCTAGTTCTTCCTGTATGTGGCTATCTGCCTTTATATCTTCTATTTCTATATCTAACTGCTCTGCTAATATTTCTCTTATCTTTTCTATCATTTTATATTCCTCTTTCTTAAATTATATTTTTGTATTTTGTTCGTTTTTACTTTTTTCTAACCTTAAATTATATTTTTATACTTTATTTGTTTTTGCTCTTTTTCTTATATTTGCTTTTTTATATATAAATAGGCTATTTTTTTACTAAGCTATATTTCTACTATGCTTTTTTTATCTTCATCAATATACCACCAAAGCTAAGTCCTCCACCAAATGCCGTAGTTATAAGGTACTTGCCTAGGATATCTCCCTCATCTTGGTCTGAACTTTCAAGTCTACTTGCAACTTCATCAAATGCTATTGCAACACTTGCAGAAGATGTGTTTCCATATTCTTGTATATTGGTATACCACCTGTCCATTCCTATATTTGACCTATCTGATAGGCACTCTATTATCCTCATATTGGCCTGGTGGGCAACAAATGAATACACCTGACTCTCATCTACAGAGTTGTCCTTTAGCAATTTATCTATTACCTTTGGACCTACATCTGTTGCAAACTTATAGACCTGTCTACCATTCATGCCTATATACAAGTTGTCTTCATCATCTATCTTGTCCTTGGCATCTATAGTAAGGTACTTATTTACGTCTGGTTTACCACCTAGGTGGTAGTCTATGATCTCATACTTGTATTTTGATACTGACCTATCCTCTACTAGGTCCTCGTTTTCTAGTATCATACAACCTGCACCATCACCAAATAATATACAAGTAGTTCTATCTTCCCAATTTACATATTTAGTAAGTCTCTCAGCTCCAACAACCAGGGCATATTTTTTACCCATGTCCCTCATCATGGCCTTGGCTGTAGCTATGGCATAGATATATCCACTACAGGCCACATTTATGTCCATACATATTATATTTTTTAGACCCATTCTACCAGCTATTGTAAATGCTGTAGATGGTACCTTGGTATCAGATGTCACGCTTGCAACTATAATCATTTCGATCTTGTCTACATCTATATAAGATTTTTCTATAGCTCTTTGACATGCCTTTAGGGCCATATCCTCTGTTGTTTCATCCTTGGATATATGCCTTCTTCTTATGCCTGTTCTTTCTACTATCCATTCATCATTTGTGTCTACTAGTTTTGAAAGCATATCATTGTCCAGTATATTATCTGGTGCATAGCTTCCACTTCCTATTATATTAACACCCATGTTCTCCTCCGTATTCTTTTAGGAAAAACTCATTTATATTCATAAGGGCTCTGATCAAGGCCTGGTCCTCTTCTAGCTTTAGATCTATCATCAGGTGGTCGATCATCTCCTCATGAAAATTCCTATGAATTTTGTCCACCAAAACACCCTTTCTTGTAAGGCTGGCTATTACCACCCTCCTGTCATTAGGGTCTTTTTCTCTTTTTGCATAACCCTTTGTCTCTAGCTTGGAAATAGTTGTAGTAAGGGTTCCCATAGTGATATCCAATATATCAGCTACTTCAGACATCATCTTGCCATCACCCGTTCCAATAGCTTCAAGGGCATGTATTTCACTCATAGACAGGTCTTTGATACCCCTTAGTCTAAGGGATTTCTCCTCTATAGTAAGTATGTTCTTGAATAGGTCTACTACTATATCGTTTATTACCTTTCTACTAGCCTCATAAGACAAGTTCTCGCTCTTGGACTTAGTCTCATATTCAATACTTTCTTGACTACTCACTTGAGCCTTATCTTCATTATCTTCAACAACTATATTCTCGTTTAAAGCCTTGTCATTTTCAAATGTTATATATGAGTAGTCTCCCTCACCAACAGATATACTATCCCCATCTGAAAATTCAACCTTTATCTTTTTCTTATTAGACTTATCTTCTATATTTTTATAATCAACCATTTCTAGCCTCCTATTTAGCTTCCTATAATCTTTCTATACTTATCATATCTTTTTTTCATTATTTTATCTATAGATATAGAATAGCTTTTTTCTAGAAAATTGATTATATGATTCTTTAGGTTGTATATCTCACCTCCGTCCTCTTCTATTATCCTTTCAATAAATCCATCCTCCATAAGATTGTGGCTTGTAAGTCTCATCAACTCAGCTGCCTCGTCCTTTTTTGAGGGGTCCTTCCAAAGTATACTTGCAAATCCCTCTGGAGATAGTATTGAATATACGCTATTTTCTAGCATCCATATTTCATCTGTAAGGCTAAGGGCAAGGGCTCCACCACTGCCCCCTTCTCCTATTATCACTGATAGGGTCGGCACCTCCAGCCTTGAAAATTCATATATACACTGGGCTATTGTAAGGGCTTGGCCTCTTTCTTCTGCCCCGATGCCACATCCAGCTCCAGGCGTGTCTATTATAGTTATAACAGGCAGCTTGAACTTGTTGGCATGGGCAATCAGCCTCAGCACCTTCCTGTAGCCTTCAGGGTTTGACATACCATAGTTTTTATCTTTTCGCTGCCCTATTACCATGACTGAGTAGGGTCCTAGCTTTCCTATGCCACCTATGATAGTATCGTCATCTGAGTAAGCGCGATCTCCATGCATCTCTACAAAGGGCTTGCATAGGTAGTCTATATAGTCTTTTGCCTTGTACCTGCCAGGATCTCTGGATGCCCTGACTATTTCCATTGCTGTCTTCAAAATCCACCCTCCTTTCTCGATTTCTTATCTTATATAACTTTGGCAAGTATATCTGCCAACTTATCTATCTTCTCTTGACGCTTTCTTGTTGTTATGTAGATTAATAGCAAGTATGTCTGCCAACCTATCTCTCATTTCTTCCCTAGGCAGTACCATGTCCACCATTCCGTGTTCTAAGAGAAACTCAGCCCTTTGAAAGCCTTCTGGTAAATCAGTGCCTGTCACCTGCTTGATCACTCTAGGTCCTGCAAAGCCTATCAAGGCACCCTTTTCTGCTATGATTATGTCCCCTAGACTGGCAAATGATGCACTCACACCACCAGTAGTTGGGTCTGTCATAACAGATATGTATAATAGACCTCTCTCATTTAATCTGGCTATTGCCTGTGATGTCTTAGCCATCTGCATAAGAGAGAACATCCCCTCCTGCATTCTGGCCCCACCTGATGCTGAGAATATTACAAGTGGAAGAGATTTTTTGATAGCTAGCTCAATTGCCTTGGTGATCTTCTCACCCACACTTGAACCCATGCTCCCCATCATAAAATTGGTATCCATGACAGCTATTACGACTCTGGACTCCTTGATCCTAGCAGTACCAGTTATGACTGCCTCGTCTATTCCCGAAGACTCCCTTTGACCTAGCTGTTTTTTCTTGTAGTCCGGAAATTTAAGCGGGTCCCTTAACTTCTTTTCCTTGAAATATTCTACAAAACTTTCTTCGTCTACTATGCTGTTGATTCTTTCCCTAGCAGACATCTTGAGGTACTTACCACAGGCTGGACATATCTTGTACTTGCCCTTCAAGTCATCAACAAATACCATCTCCTGACACTCTGGGCATTTGACCAGACAGTCCGGCTTGATAGTGACATATTTTGCAGGTTTGTACATTTTCCTTTTAAAATGTTCCAGTATCATTGTTACCTCCTCTTGCCTTGTAGGTATGATGTTGTATGCTCATTAGCTACAAATACCTCATCCCTCATTATTTCCTTGTTAAAACCAATATTAGTCTTTATACCATCTATTACAAACTCATCTAGAGCCCTCTTCATTATATCGATTGCATTTTTCCTGTCTTTTCCATAGGCTATTAGCTTGACTAGCATAGAGTCGTAAAAAGGCAGTACCATATAACCTTGGTATATAGAGGAGTCTATCCTAACCCCATAGCCACCCGGTATATTGAGGCCCTCTATCCTACCAACGCTCGGCATAAAATTATTATCTTCATCATAGGCGTTGATTCTGCACTCTATAGCATGACCTGTAAATGTAATGTCTTTTTGCTCATAGGCAAGTTTTTCCATAGACGCTATGTTTATCTGTTCTCTGATTATATCTATACCTGTTATCATCTCTGTGACCGGATGCTCAACCTGTATCCTGGTATTCATCTCCATAAAGTATGCCTTACCATCCTTGTCAACAAGAAACTCTATAGTGCCTGCATTTGTATAGCCTACATACTTAGCAGCCCTTGTAGCCATATCGTATAGGTAGTTCATAGTCTCATCTCTTATAGAAGTTGCTGGTGCCTCTTCTATAATCTTTTGGTGGTTCATCTGTATAGAACAATCACGAGAACCTAGGTGGACCACATTTCCATGCTCATCTGCAAGTATCTGTACCTCTATATGTCTAGGATCATCTATATATTTTTCTATATAGACCTCCTTGTCACCAAAGGCATTTTCCGCTTCTTTTCTGGCTGACATAAAGGCAGACTCTAGGTCCTGACCTTCTCTTACAAGTCTCATGCCCTTGCCACCTCCACCAGACCTAGCCTTGATGATGATTGGATATCCTATCTGCTCACATATGACCCTTGCTAGCTCAATATTTTCTACCACTGTTTCAGAACCTTCTACAACAGGAAGCCCAGCCTCCTTCATAAGTCTCTTGGCCTCTTCCTTATCTCCCATCAAAGATATTAGCCTGCTGGATGGACCTATGAATTTTATCTCATATATCTCACACAGCTTGGCAAAAGATGAATTCTCAGACAAAAATCCAAATCCTGGATGTATGGCATCCGCACCTGTTACAAGGGCTGCATTTATTATCTGTACCTTATTTAGGTAGCTGTCCTTGACATTTTTAGGTCCTATGCAAATACTCTCGTCTGCTATCTGTACATGTAGGCTGTCCCTATCGACATCAGAAAATATGGCAACCGACCTGATTCCCATGTCCTTAAGTGTCCTGATAATCCTAACTGCAATCTCTCCCCTGTTGGCAACCAGTACTTTTTTTATAGGCCTAATCATCTTAGACCTCCCTTACTCTGAATAGGGCTTGACCAAATTCTACGACTTCTTGGTCTTCAACCAATACTTCTACAATTTCACAATCAAAGCAAGACTTTACTTCGTTCATCAATTTCATAGACTCTATGATACAGACAACCTGTCCCTTCTTGATCTTGTCACCAACCTTGGCAAATACTGGTTCATCAGGTGATGGACTCGTATAAAAAGTACCTATCATTGTGGATGTTATATCCTTCAAATCAGATTGATCGACCTTGTCACTTGGACATTCTCCAACATTTGAAGAATCATCCGATGATATAGGTCCCATATTTGTATTGTGGCTGTCCATATTATTTTGTAATCCAAAGCTTCTATTTGATAATTTTTCTTGATTAATATTTTCAATATTTGGTCCTAATAAATGACTGCTCAGCATATTACTATATGCATTTGACTTGGTTCTCAGGACCAAACTATCCGTACCCTGTCTGTACTCAAGTTCTCCAAGACCAGCATCATTCATTATTTGAGCCAAATTTTTTATAAATTCTAACTCCATACTCAATATCCCTCCTAACTTATTTTGATAGTCAAAGCATTATATTGGATATTATATGACTAAGTATGGAAAAGGTCAATAGTTTATTTTGAATAACTTAATATTTTTTCAGATCTGTTTTTTGACAAAATAAAAAAGACCCTTTAAAGTCATGTCTAGGACTATTGAATTTACTAGTTTTTATGAATAAGTCTTCCAGCTACCATTCTGTTGTAGCCCTGTAAATCTTTTTTGAAGTACAAACAATCAAAACCCACTTTTTCCATTTCATTTTTTATTTTTTCGGCCTGATCGTGACCAGACTCAAAGACTAACCATCCACCTATTTTTAGAAATTTAGGCGACGATTTAATAATAGACTTGTAAAAATCCATGCCATCATCTCCACCAGCCAGGGCTAAGATTGGTTCATAGTCCTTTACATCCGGTTCTAATCCTTCTATGACATGGTCCTCTATATATGGTGGGTTTGAAACTAGGATGTCTAGACTATCGAGATAGACCTCTAAGTCACTACTAGAAAATAGGTCAGACTCTACAAAGTCTACACAGGCTCCAAGCCCAAGCCTTCTTCTGTTGACTCTTGCAACATCTATAGCCTCCTTGGATATATCGACACCACATATCTGAAGATCAACACTCGACAATTTAGCAATACTAAGGGCTATAGCACCAGAGCCAAGGCACATATCCATGACCTTGATAGGACTATTCTCACCCTCTTTTGGTGCCCTGTCAATTATATCCAGTACTTCTTCAACTATTATTTCAGTATCCGGTCTAGGTATTAGAACATTTTCGTTCACATAGAAATTTAGGCCCATAAATTCTTTTTCATTTATGATATAGGCAATTGGTTTTCTCATAGACCTCTGCTCTAACATTCTTTCAAATTCTTTTATCTCTTCCGGGTGCATAGGCTTGTCATAGGACATCATCAGCTTCATCCTGTCAAAATCCATGACCTTACAAAGCATAAGGTCTACATCCAACCTTGGACTTGGACTTGAATCCTTTAATTTATCCATTCCATATTCTATTGCATCTTTTAATCTATAGTTTATTGTATTATTATCTATCATAAAACCTCCTTACTCACAGTAAACTATTATACCATAATCCTATGTATAAGCCCAAATAATTATCTATTTTTATTTATTAAGTATTTGCAAGCCTTCCAGGTCATGGGTTATTATTTATGATTATTTATATGATGGAAAAAAAACCCACCAAAACCCCATAAATCATGACAACCCGTCCAACGGGTGGTTTGCACACGGACTATAAGCCCAAGGGTAGCGACGAGTCAAAGGCACTGGCTTTCACTCTGTTCACACTCTGTCTTATCACCTGATTCATCAGGCTTTGGTTTTGACTTTCTAGGCCTGCCTTTGGTTTTTTCATCTACTCTATCTACCTTGAAGCCACCACCAAATATTTTTAGGTCTGCTGTGAATCTTTGCTTTTCAACTCCTGATGTTGAGTATTCTTCATTTACATTTCCATGAACTAATCAGCACCTGTAAACTTACCGTCTTCTAGTTCAAGATTCTTTAAAAATTCTCTCTTCATTGCTATACTCCTTTTCGTTTTTATTACGCAGATACTACTGCGAAGGTTTATTTTAACGACTTATTTGTCGAATTTAGGCATTAAAAATAGACCTTTTAACGACTTGTCTGGGTCGATTTTATGCACTAAAAAGGCACCCTAACTATTGTAAAGTGCTTACTCTTGACTATATTCCCAGTCTAATATCTTGTCATATAACGACTGTACATATTTACCTTTTTCGGTATACCAATTTTGCCCATCAGAATCATAATACATACAATCATCACTCGTTAGATACCAATCTACTTCAGTCTGCAAATCTGCATAATTACTTGTATCTACCATAAGCTTTATACTGCTATTACAATTTTTCAGATAGTCTATCTCTTCATTTGTTAAGCCAAACATACTTACACCTTCTCTATTTCCTCAAATTACATTGAATTAAAGTGTTTGTAATTGGGTTATATGTAACTCCACATCTTCCATCTAACCCCAATAATACACTATTACTTCTCTTCTTGATAATACTACCACTAGCCAAGCACTTTTCTATATCCTCACTAGGCACGCGTTTATGATTCAACTTCTTCATAATTTCTTTTGAATTGTTCGAATTTGCCCAATCATGAGTACCTATTGCCCTGCCTGTAAAATGATATGATACCCTTTTAATCTCAACTTCATCAGTAGTTTTTATACCAATAAGCTTATCTTCAAGTTCATTGTGATGCTTTTTGAAATTACTATACTTTACAAGTGGAGATATTTCAGCTTTTTGAACAATGCCTGTATATCCCTTTACAATGTCCCATTCCTTAGTATCATTATACTTTATTTTCTGAAAATCATCAAATGATTTAACCCCATCATAACCTAAATTCTTGTATTTTTTAAACTGTCTCTTATCACTATGTCTGTTTTTCCAGGCTTTTTCTACTGGCTCTTTGCATATTGTTATAGGCTGTTGAACAAGATCCAATATTAATCCTTGTGCTAATACGGATGACTTACCACAACCTCTGTAGTATTTTCAACCTTATCAGTCCACATGGAATACCTCTTTCCTAATAGTTCATCGTCCTTAATTCTATCCTTGGTACTTACATCCATATCGACAATATCTTGCCCCACTCTGAACCACCAGACTAAGGAAAATATATATGCTGTTAACATATATACATAATAAATTACTCTTTTTTGCATTATGTCATTAAAATACATCGCTATCGATGTAAGCAACGATAAAATACCACTAAATATATTTACTATAAAATATTACTTATACAGCTTATGTTCTACTATTCCTTTCATAAAATTATTTCTATTTTTCGCATTTATAACTATAAATTAGGCAAATGTGATATAATATCAATATACTAAATTTTCTTACTTTTTAGTTCAATTTGGGTTAATTTAGTTAGTGTATTTATAAAATAAAGCTCTTTTTAATTAATAACAAAAAAAGAAAGGAGTACTTATGACAAAAAAAGAAAAAATTTGGTCCGCCTTTTTGACATCTCTTCCAATAGCATTTGGTTATGTGGCTCTTGGAATCATGGGTGGTGCCTTGATACAAAAGGTCGGTTTTAGCGTTATAGAGGTGGTCTTGTTCTCTGTATTGATATTTTCAGGTAGCGCCGTATTTATAACAGCTAATATGCTGGCAGCTGGTATTTTCCCCCAGATATCCATATATTTGGTTGCGACAATCCTAGTTTCCAGCCTTAGAAATGCCATGTACAGTTCATCCTTGATCAATGAAACTAAAAACATGAAGGGTATCAAAAAACTCCTTTTCACACAGTTTGTGACGGATGAGACCTTTGCAATAAACAAGATAAAATACGACTCTTCTAGCTACTGGGATGACGATATGGCCCTTTATTTCTCTGTATTCGCAGCTGTTTTCGGCATGATAGGCAACCTAGTAGGCGCCATATTTGGACAGATTGTAGATATACCTATAGACTTGGCATTTTTTATGATGTCTAGTATGTTTGTTATACTTACTGTTCTTAGGATTGCAGACAAGATGGATTTAATTATGCTCTTTGTAGCCATAGTAGTATCTTTTATCGTACTTACAATATACCAGGGAGGATTAGACCTAATAATCATATCCCTGACTGTCACTAGCATAGGCTACTTCCTAGATAGGAGAAAAAGGAGGATGAAAAATGAGTCCTAGTTTATTAAAAATATCCATTATCGTCCTTGGATTTGTAGGTATGTTCCTAATTCGTTACCTACCTTTTGCAATAGTAGGCGAAAAGTCAACATCCAAGGAGTTCGATTCTTTTATAAAATACATACCTCTAGGCGTGTTTGTAGCCATGATTATCAAAGACGTTTTTTACAAGGGTGGAGAATTGTTTATCAGCACTAGCAACATCAAGCTTGTGCCCTTGTTGATAGTTATAGCTATTTCGGTTAAGTTTAGGAATATAGGCCTGTCAGTAGTTGCTGGTGGGGTAATTATGTGGATTGCTATGATGATATAAAAATTTCTATATACGAAAAAAAGCAGCCTATAGCTGCTTTTATAATACGTAAATTCGAATTTAGATATTAATAATTCTACAAAATGCTTATTCCATGTTAAATCTCTTCTTAAACTTGTCGATTCTTCCACCCTTTTCGATATTCTTCTGCTTACCTGTGTAGAATGGATGGCATTCTGAACATATTTCTACCCTTATTTCATCCTCAGTAGAGCCTGCCATGAATGTGTTTCCACATGCACATCTAACTTCTACTTCCTTGTACTTTGGCTGTATATCCTTCTGCATTTCAAAGTCACCCCTTTCTTATTTATTAAAAACACGGGCATACACCCATGTTTATGAATTCAACTTCCTTATTATAACATAATAGAGAGGACAATTCAAGATTTAATATATATTATTAGGCAATTACTTTTTTAATCTTTCACATATTTCATCTAGGTCAAAAAGCCCTTCATCCTTGCCTATTTCACATACCTCCAAAATATCCATAAGCCCCTGCCCTACTAGGTCCATAACGTCATCCAAATCGTCGTCCTTTATCCTGTCTAAGCCTTCTTTTAGCTTGCTTAGCCTATAATCTATCTCCTGTGTATAGTTGACCATTCCCGAATCATCTTCAAGACTGACCCTTTCTATATTCCCTATATCCATCCCCTTAACTATATCGTAAACGTCACTAGTCTTCTTGTTTCCGCCCTTAGGTATATAGAGGCTAGTCAGGTGGTCAAAGTGGTTTTCCTCCCTATCCAAATCATATAGGTCAAGCTCCTTCTTGTACTCCATGCCCTTTATACCAGCACTCTTTACTATCCACACCTTTTGGTCATCATGATAGTAGTCCATCAGCATCAGCTTGATATTGGATGCTATATACCTGTCGTACACCTGAGTTATAATTATATTAGAATCTATGCTGAGGTCTCTTTTGTCTATATTAAAAGCGTCCAAGAGCCTGAATCCCTCTGATGGGTCAAATGCTAGATAGTTGTACATAGCATCGATAAAGCTCATTGAGGCTATGACATCTACATCTACACCCTTTACCCTTGAATAGTCTTCTACCATACCTACACTGGTCTCAGCAACTCTAGGATGACCTGGAACAGCATATATAATATCTGTGTCTTTGCCTAGGTCTACAAGCTTTTGGGCTATCCTATCATATACCTCTTCGAACTTTTCCCCTTGGTCATAATATGAATCAAAAGACTCATACTCAATCCCTAGTAGATCAACAACTGGATGTTTACTTGTCCTTAGATATATCTTTTTGCCTGACCTTAGTTCTTCAACCGCCCTGTGACTGATCTGAGATATATCTCCTGCCCCAAGACCTATTATACTTATACTCATATATTACCTCTCTTATATTTTTATCCTTTTTATACTATTCTTTTGGTCTGTTTTTCTCAATCTTATTATATACAAACTCACCTAAAAAATATTTATTCCTATGCTTATCTATCATCCTATTATACCACATAAAAAGAGACTGAACACTGTCCAGTCTCTCTTATATACTATCTAACTAGTTTTAACTTCTTTAATTTTCCAAATAACTTGTCTCCCTTAGGCATAGCTAGGATTTCTTCCTTGCTGATACCGCCTATTCCAAGAAGCACTACAATATATATTAGACCACCTACCATGATAGATATCATTGTAAGTAACTTACCTGATATAACCATGCCTAGACCCATATAAGTAAGCTTGACTCCTGCAAACATCAGGATAACCGTTATTATTGGCTTGATAAAGAACTGCATCTTGTCGAATTCTATATTAAGCTCTTTCTTGATATACCTATACTCAAATATGGCAGCTATAAGATAGGATGCCACTGTACCAAATGCTGATCCCAGTATATTGAACTGAGGCATTGCAGTAAGTGTATATGATATTACTATCTTACCTACTATACCACATAATAGGGCATATACAGGTATCATAGGCTTACCCATACCCTGAAGTATACCGTTAAATGTGTATAAAAGACCCAAGAATACACAGGCTGGAGCAAGTGTAAACAGGATAATACCAAGAGTCTGGGCATTTTCCTTAGGGAATAGTAGTCCCATTATAGGCTCTGAAAGTGATGCTAAACCAAAGGCACATGGCAATAAAAGTAAAAGAGTGATCTTAAATGCCAACTTGGCATTGTGTCTTGCATCATCAAACTTCCTTAGGGCATATGACTCTGATATTGCTGGAACCAATGACATACCTATTGCTGTAGTGAATATCATAGGCATTGATATAATCGGTATAGTCATACCTGTCAACTGTCCCAATAAGGCATTGGCAGCAACGCCTGTATAACCTGCAACTTCTAGCCTAGATATTACTATGACAGTATCTACAACATTTACAAGAGGCATTACACAGGCTCCTATAGATATAGGTAGTACGACCAATAATATTCTCTTGATTATCAATGATGTAGGCTGCTTGTGATAACCAACACTTGTCTCTATCAAGGCCTTTCTTTCCTTGCTGTCCTTCATATAGATAAATAGCAAGAACAAGAATGATGCAAATGCTCCTATAGTAGCTCCTGATATACCACCCGCTGCACCAAACTTAGGTCCATACTTGGCCATCAACATATAGGCTAGCATAAGTCCCAAGAATACCCTGAATACCTGCTCTATAATCTGTGAACCGGCTATCCTTGTCATCTGTTGGTATCCCTGATAGTAACCCCTATATGCAGACATAGACGGCACTATAAGAAGTGCTGGCGCTATTGCGTGCATAGCATGTATGGCATTAGGATTGTGCTGGACATCTGTAACTATAAATCCTGCTCCAAAGAAGAGAATTACAAATGTAACCAAACCTGTAAGGAACAACATCCAATGTGTTATCTTAAATATTTCATTGGCTCCCTTGTGGTTACCAAGGGCTGCTTGTTCAGAAACCAACTTGGCTATTGCCGTTGGAAAACCTGCCGTAGCAAGTGTTAAGAACAAGGCGTATACAGGGTATGCCGTCTGGTAATAACCCATACCCTCTGCACTTATCAAATACGTTAGGGGTATCCTGAACACTGCCCCCAACAGCTTTATTACAACACCGGCTGCCCCCAATATGAGGGTACCCATAATAAACGAATTCTTTTTATTACTTATTCCCATTTTGTCCTCCATAGTGTTATATATGTTATAACTTATTTTATTCGCTATTTTAACATACTACATTATAGCACAGACATACTTATTAGTACATAACTTCTATTTCAATTATATGTCTACAATTATTTTCAGTGACCCTATTTTAATTCTATTTTTGTATCTACAAGCTGGTCTTTGCCGCTCACTTCTAGAACTATAACACTAGTATTTTTTATATCTTCCCTATAATTTTTACAAAATATATCCTTGTCTAGCTTCATAGGTGCTGTAGATGTCATTTTCCCTATCTCAATATTTCCCCTCTTAAGTATGGCAGTCTTATCCTTCAATGATACTTCAATCTCTGGATCCAGATGGAAGTAAAGTTCATACTTATGGCTAGAATTATCCCTGGCTTGGACCTTATCCTTTATACTTATCTCTGTCATATCTGGATTGTATTTTATCTCCCTAGTAAAGTCAGTATTTTTAGGTCTTTTACTAATACCAACCATCGTGCTAGAATCTCCATCAAGTATTTTGACCTCTCTACCAAGACCACCATAGTTGTTATCAGAATCAACAACAAGAGAATTATGGGCCTTGAAAGTCCTCACATACTTCGAAAGTGGATTAGAATATTCATAACCAAAGGCCCCTACCTCAGTGAATATATTTCCTTTCTTATACAGCCAAAAAGACAGGTCGTCATTGTGATGGTGTACGTCTGTTAGATATCCTCCCCTCATCATCAAAAATGCGTCCTTACTCCTGGCTATATCGTAACCAGCATTCTTAAATGTAAACCTTTTAATTTGGTCACCCTCTTCTTCTTTTTCTGGTCCATAGTAGTCCTCAAGGTTTGGTTTTATCATACCTGTATCACCGACCACTGGCAATAAACCATCAGGAAGTATAATAGACCTTGAATACTTCTTGGACATCTCGAACTTGTTTTTTAGTATTTCATAGTAGTTTGTGTCCGCCCTACTTACCTGTTTTAAAAAGTCACCTAGCTCTTTTAGCATGACAAAATGATATTCTGGGGAATTTTCTATATGGACTCCTTCTTGATCAAAGTGGGTATTGAAATATTCAGCTGCACGTGTGAGAGACAACTTATACATACCCCTGTCACCTATGTAGTCAGCATACCTAAGCACTGCCATATCCTGAAATAGTCCATGGTTATAATTGCCCGCCCAAAAACCTGGAGAAAGCATCTTTGTAGCCATATTGTACATAGACTTATTCAAAAGGTCCTTGTCGCTTGGATTTAGCAGTATATTGGCTACAGAGTAAAATCTAAGATAATAATCCAAGCGTCTGGCAGTTGTCTCATCATGCCACATTATATCATCGTAGGTATTGGCCTGTTCCTTTTCGAATATCCTTATTAATTCCATTCCCTTTTCTAAATAAGACCTATTGCCACTTTCTTCAAAGGCATTTACTAGGTCATTTAGGTAAAAGAAGCCATACAACTGCCTTCTTGAACTCCTAGATTCAGACTTCAAGGGACTAAAACTCCCCTTAAAATCTATAGGATTGTCCATGCTTCCCTCTCTAGAAAGCTTATTAGAAAGAAGCATATCAGCACTCTTAACATAGTCTTTAGAATATATCCATTTGTTTATAGATTTATTTCTAAACTTGGATGCTATCCTACCACCAAGACAAGTGATGCTTGAATACTTGTCAGAATTTATATATGTTCTAGGGTTGTTATCATATAGGACCAAGTTGGCCTCGTTGTTAGCAGCGTAAGGTACACCTGACAAGGCATCGGCAAAATCCTCCCCTGTAGTAATAACAAGGTTCTTAGGATTGTCGAACAATCTTGTATTTATTGTATATGATGTATCATATCTGTTAAAACCAGCATATCTTTGGGAATTTGTATACATATTGTCCAACTCTTTAGGCAGGTACCTAGTACCACCGATTAAAATCGGTTCATTGACATTTAAGTCTGATAGGTATTTTTTATTGTCTTGATCAAGAGTGGATGGAACCAGTACAATCGGGGCCTTAGTCTTATAGGCGTATACTCCACCACTTATCGAGTCTGCAAAGTTATCACCACTTACAAAAACAACCTTATTATAATATGTCTTGCCATATACTTCTTTTATAACTTCTTGATTAGTCAAATACCTATTAGCGCCTGAGATTCTTGATACCGTATACTTGTCTTCTTCCAATTTTTTGTATATCTTATCTGATATAGAGCTAGATCCTCCTATCAAAATTACGTTTTTAACATCCAACCTATTTAGTTCACTTGCCAACTCACCCTCAAGTTCCTTACCTGCTGTCAAAAGTATAGGACCTCCACGTTTTGCTGATACAGGTATAGCAGAGATCGAGTCTGCATATACAAAACCATTTACCACTACAGCTGTCTCACTTCCATATGGATAAGTTTTTTTAGATACTTCTACAGACGTATTTATCCTGTCTTTTCCCATAAGTGTTGAGTAGGCAGAATTGGTCTTTATATTTTTATTTTCTAATAGAGGCTCTGTTTCAAAATTGAATCCGTCAACCTCACTACTTTTTGTACTTAAAGATCCCACATTATCGCTTACATCCACATTATCTATATCATCAGCAAATACACTTGTAGCCATAGAAACTACCATGGATGCAGCAAGCATACTGTTAATTAACTTATTCATAAATCCCCCTTAAAATATTTTAATAATATCTATTCTATATATTCGATGATAGGCTTTTCATACTTACCAGTAAGAAATGTCAGGCCTATTACCTCTTTAGCCCCAGACAACTTGAGTACCTTAGCTATCTCATTTAGCGTTGACCCTGTCGTAAATATATCATCTACTACAGCTACAACCCTGTCTTCTAAGTACTTTGTATAGTCATCTTGAACCTTGAACACCCCCCTCAATTCTCTTTTTCTATCATCTGCATTTAGGCCATGTAGCTTTCTGGTATCCCTTGTTCTATCTATCATATCCAAGCATTCAATATCAAAGTTTTTCCCCAACCTTTTGGCTATTTCACCGGCTTGATTAAATCCCCTATCCTTACTGCGCTTTTTGCTCATTGGAACGTATGTTATATAGTCAATTGAAGCTATAACATCTGGATAGATTTCCTTTAACATATCTGTCATTATATCGGATATGTTATTAGCCAAGAAAGTCTTTGAGTTGTATTTTAAGTCGAATACAAGGTGTTTTGACTTATCCTCGTATTCCAAAAATGATATATTCCTGTCGTATATTGTAGACTTATTCCTGCAATAATCACAGTCCAATATATCATTATCATTCTTAAGGCTTGTATTTATAATTGGCTTGCCACACTTAGGACAAGCATTTATAATAAAAACCATCTGGTCATAACAAGACTTGCATACCGAGTACTTGTTAGACCTACTTATGGGCATCTTACAAAATACACACGACAGATTTTGAGGATATATAATATCCAAAATAAGTCTAATAAAATTTTTCTTATCGTCTTTTTTGTAAGCTGTATTTTCTAAATCAATCTTCTTCATATCAAAACTACTCCATCAAATCTTCATAATAATTATTCCAAAGCTTCATGATTTTATAGTCAAGATTAGAAAATCTTTCATTGTTTTTATTGTTTTTTATCATATGGTCTAGGTATTTTTTCATACCTACAATTACTACAAGTTTTTTTGCCCTTGTAACAGCAGTATATATAAGATTTCTAGAAAGTAGCATAGGTGGTCCCCATGTCATCGGTATTATAACCACTGGAAACTCACTCCCCTGACTCTTGTGGACAGTCGTACAAAAACAATGCTCTATCTCGTCTAGCTCGTCATACTTATACTTGTATATCTTGTACTCGTCAAATATTATATAAATCTGCTTGGCCTGCTTGTCTATATGGTAGATGTAACCAATATCTCCATTGTATATGCCTTCACCAGAGTCAGTAGTGGCCTCGTCCTCCCACTTCTTTTGGTAGTTATTCTTGACCTGCATTACCTTGTCTCCAACCCTAAAAGTCCTCTTCATAAGTTCAACCTCAAGCCTGTCAGACCTGTATGGATTTAGACTTGACTGAAGGATCGTATTTAGGTTGTTTACACCAGCTGTCCCCTTTCTCATAGGAGAAAGAACCTGCATATCCTTGATTGAATCTGCCTTGTAGAACTTCTCCAGTCTTCCACCGAGTAAGGACCTTATCTGGTCACATATTTCTTCATCAGTGTCTGCATTTATAAAATAAAAGTCTCCTCCCTTCCTATTGGCAACTATATCATGACCTGAGTTGATCCTGTGGGCATTGACTATGATGTCACTCTCCTGGGCCTGTCTAAATATCTCCGTAAGCTTGATTGTTGTAACTACACCCGAATTTATTATATCAGATAATACGTTACCCGCTCCTACAGATGGCAACTGGTCCACATCCCCTACTAGAATAAGTCTTGTTTTGGCTGACATTGCCTTGAGTAGGTTGTCCATCAAGAATATATCTATCATGGATGCTTCATCCACTATTATTGCATCGGCATCTATAGGTTCTTCATCATTCTTGACAAATATGACCCTATCATCCGCATCAAAGGCCATCTCAAGCAACCTATGTATAGTCTTGGATTCTTCACCTGTGGTCTCAGTCATCCTCTTGGCTGCTCTACCAGTAGGCGCTGCTAATACAACCCTGTTTTTATTTTTCTTGAACATATTTATAATAGTGTTGATTGTAGTAGTCTTACCAGTACCCGGTCCACCTGTTAGGACCATGACACCATTTTCAAAAGCAGCCCTTACAGCCTGGGTCTGGGCACTTGCCAAGAATATGCCATTGTCTTCCTGAAAGTCTTCAAGTTCCTTGTCTAGGTCTATTTTTAGGTCCTTTCTAGGATTTGCAACCAGTTCCAAAATCTTGGTGCTAACATCCTGTTCTGCCTTGTGGTACCTTGCTAAATACACCATATTTTCATCGCCATACTTTTCAACTACTATCTTCCTACTTATGATCAAGTCATACTCTGAGACTTCTATTTTCTCAAGTTCTATATCAAGTAACCTTTGAGCCTCCTTCAAGAGTATTGTCTCTGGCAAAAATGTATGGCCATTATTTATAGAATTTTTTAGAATATGGATTATACCCTGCTCTATCCTGTAGCTGGAATCCTTGGCTAGACCATTACCACTAGCTATCCCATCGGCTATACTAAAGCCTATACCAACAATATCATCTATTAGTTGGTAGGGATTTTCTCTAACTACATCTATGGAAGTTTCACCATATTTTTTGTATATCTTCATACTCATTTTTGGAGTTATGCCGAATGGGGATAACTGTATAATTACATTTTTAACACCCATATTTTCCCTGTAAGATTCTACTAAGGGTTTTAACTTCTTGGGGCCTATGCCCTCTATCTTAAGAAGATCCTCTGGGCTATTTTGTATTACCTCGAGACTCCTAACACCAAACTTGTCCACTATACGTTTGGCCATTTTCTGACCTACCCCTGTGATAACACCTGATGACAAAAACGATAGGATACCACTTACAGTAGTTGGTATAACAAGCTGATACGAATTGACTCTTAACTGTCTTCCGTAAGTCTCGTGAACAGTCCACTCACCTTCAGCTTCAATATTCTCTCCGGTAGAAAGACCTGGCAAATAACCTACTATAGTCTCAATAGATTCTTCAATTTTCATCCTAGCTATAACATAACCATTATCACCTGCAAAAACTATATCACTAACAGTACCTTCTAATTTTGCCATGATCTCACCTCCAATCTTTTAACTCACTATTAATATTATAGCCTATTTTTGTGAAAAAAGGGCCACATATTAATTATCAAAATTTTTCAGTATATTCACCTTTTTTAACAATGTTTTTGGTAAAGTTTATTCAATTATACATAATTAATATAAGTTTTATAAGTAAAGTTAAGGATAAATCAGGATGACCCTTGAAATTTGTGACATTATTGTTGTTTAATTATTCTCTTATAAGTGATATAATATAGACAAACTTAAAAGGAGGTATTCTGAAATGAGTAAGAACAAATATTTTACGTCAATCAGTATCGGTGTTGCCACAGTTTGGTTTTCTACCCACTGCGGGGCAGGATTTGCTTCTGGTACACAGGAGTTACAATACTTTGCCAACCATGGATGGTTTGGAGTTTTCATGCCTATAATCACTTTTGCAATTATTGCTTTCACTTATTATATAGGACTAGAAACTGCAAGGCAAACAGACAAGTGGGGTTATGACTTGTGGTCTAAAGAAGCATTCGGTTCAGCATCAAAGCTTTTGACACCTGCTATGGACTTCTCTATTATAATAACTACTATAGCTGCTACAGCCGCTACTATAGCTACAGGAGGTCTGCTTGGTAACCAGTACCTAGGACTACCAGTAGCCGTTGGATCAATAGCAATGTTTATAATAGTAACTATACTTTGTATATTTGGAGAGAACCTAGTAAGAAAAAATGCCATGATAATGACAAGTGCTATTCTAGTAATCATCTCTATAGTGTTGGTTGCAGGACTTATAAAATTTGCTCCAGATATAGCAAGATTATTTAGGGAAGGATATGTAAATCCAAACTCAGCTAAGTGGTCTATCTCAGGAAGTGCTGACACAGTACCAGGAAATATAGGTAACTCACTACTATGGGGACTTACTTATGCTGGATTCCAGATCAGTGCCATAGGTGGTATAGCAGCATCATTCAAGGGTGGTAGCTTCAAGCAAGAAGCTAAGGGTGCCATGATAATGGGTGCGGTAATCAACATACTTATGCTAGTTGGTATATGCCTATTAATATTCTCACAGATGCCACACATCTACCTAGACGAAGCTACTAGAAAGCTTCCAACAGTGTTTATAGTAAACCAGCTAAACATACCAGTACTTGCAGTACTTTACCCAATATTATTATTCCTAGCTCTTATAACAACAGCAGTAGGATTTATATTCGGTATGGTACAGAGACTTGACCCATATGTACTAAAGAATATGGATTCAAAGCCTGTTCTAAGAAAGGCTATTATAAGTTTCGTATGCTTGCTAGTGTGCTACGCAGTATCTAAGCTAGGACTTATGTGGGTTGTACAGGTTGCCTACAAGTACCTAGGAATATTCAACTGGGCATTTATAATATTACCATTATGGATACTAGGATATAAGAATATAAAGAAAAGAGACAAAGGCGAGAAATTAGAAGCATAATTTATTTGGAGGCAGTAGTTTTCTACTGTCTCTTTTTTTATTCCGACTCTTTCCACAAGACAGGTTGATTCCAAAAAATTTTTACAGATTAACTCTATAGCAAAAAATAGGCAGTTTGTAGATTCTATAATCATAAAATAGAATTTACAAATATCAAAGCGAAAACGAACGACGGAAAGCGGACCGGCGCTTCGCGCATAGAGCTTTCAGTGAGTTAAGCTTATGATATTTCAAATTCTATGAATAGATTACAAATCTACAACTGCCTATTATGCATTCAATTTAGTCTATCTTATAAATATTTTTTCAGGATATCAACCTTGTCTGTCTTTTCCCATGGGATGTCGATATCTGTTCTTCCAAAGTGTCCATATGCTGCTGTCTGCTTATAGATTGGTCTTCTAAGATCTAGGTTCTTTATTATTGCTCCTGGTCTTAGGTCGAAGTTTTCTTTAACTATCTCAACTAGCTTTTCATTGTCTAGTCTTCCAGTTCCAAAAGTATCTACAAATATAGATAGTGGTCTAGCAACACCTATGGCATAGGCTAGTTCTATTTCACACTTGTCTGCAAGGCCTGCTGCTACTATGTTCTTGGCAACGTATCTTGCTGCATAACAAGCTGACCTGTCAACCTTTGTAGGGTCTTTTCCTGAGAATGCTCCACCGCCGTGTCTTGAGTATCCACCATATGTATCTATGATAATCTTTCTGCCTGTAAGACCTGTATCTCCGTGTGGTCCTCCTACAACAAATCTTCCTGTTGGGTTGATGTAGTATAGTGTTTCATCATCTAATAATTCTGCTGGTATTGTAGTCTTTATTACCTTTTCTATTAGGTCAGTTCTTATCTGGTCGTTAGTAGTTTCTGGATCATGCTGGGAAGATATAAGTACTGTATGCACTCTCACTGGCTTGTCATCTTCGTATTCTACTGTTACCTGAGTCTTACCATCTGGTCTTAGGTAGGCAAGCTCTCCTGACTTTCTTACTTCTGTTAACTTTCTAGATAGCTTGTGGGCTAAAGATATTGGAAGTGGCATCAATTCTGGTGTTTCATTACAAGCGAAACCAAACATGATTCCCTGGTCTCCTGCTCCAACCTTTTCTATCTCATCTTCTACCTTTTCACCTTCTTTTGATTCCAGTCCTTCGTCAACACCCATAGCTATATCATTTGACTGTTCGTCTATAGCTGTTATTACTGCACAGTTTTCAGCGTCGAATCCGAATTTTCCTCTAACGTATCCTATTTCTTCTACTGTCTCTCTTACTATCTTTGGAATATCCACATATGCATTTGTAGATATTTCTCCTGCTACTAATATTAATCCTGTTGTAGCTGTTGTCTCACAAGCTACTCTTGATGTTGGATCCTTTTCAATAAGGGCATCAAGTATCGCATCTGACACCTGGTCACAAAGTTTGTCAGGATGTCCTTCTGTTACTGATTCTGATGTAAATAAATGTCTTGCCATTAACTTTTCCTTTCTAAAATACAATTACTCTGGTGCCTTATTCCTATATAAGAAAAAAATAAACCTCTCCATGAAAAATGAAGAGGCTTTAATTTCAATAATTATAGCAAACCTCATCTTTCAAGATAAAAATCTTGTAGGATTTAGCACCGTAAATTCTCCGGTTGCTGGGCTTCATAGGGCCTGTCCCTCTGCCACTCTTGATAAGGTGATATGCCAACTCACATTAGCATATCAGTTATTCTAGTTACTAAAATATATTAACACTTGTTTAGTGTGATGTCAACATATTTTTGTATTTAATTTTTAACTTGTCACTTGTAAAAGTAACTTCCACCCTCGTGTGTAATTTACCTTTTCAATTCACCTTAATTTTTAGCCAGCTTATTCTTAAGCTTTTTAATTCCATTTTTAGACTCCTTGAATAGGTAGTCAATTTCATCTACCTTTAGCAACTTAACAACCAAAAGGTATACCAATGTAGATATTGCAGCCGCTATGATCAGACCTACAAAGTTTACAAGGCCTCCACTTCCTGCCATACCTACTATAAAGTCATATACTAACTTGGCTATAAGAGCCATGATTATAGACCCTACAAAGACCTTTGCAATACATGACATGACTTCTTTTTCACCGTAGTCTCCAATAGATTTTTTCAGTGAATTCATAAGCATTATCATAGATATTATATATGATAGACTAGTCGCTAGGGCAAGTCCTCCATTTTGCATAGGCTTTACCAAGGCTATACTAAGGCCTATATTGAGCAGGACTGATATAGTAGAGTTTACCATAGGTGTCTTTGTATCTCCGATAGAGTAGAAAACCTTCATCACAACGGTCCTCATTGCTAGGCCTATCATGCCAACTAAGTAGAATATAAAGGCGTTTGTAGTAAGATTGGCTGCCCTCATATCAAAGGCCCCCCTCATAAATAGGGCCATTATTATAGGTTTTGCCAAGACTATACACAAAAATGTAATAGGTATAATCATTATATAGACTATATTTACAGACCTCTTTATAAGGTTATTAAATCCTGTCTTGTCCTTGTCAAATGACATCTTAGACAACTGCGGAAATATTACTATACTTATAGCTGTTATAAATATACCTATAAAAAATCCCATCAGCTTGTTGGAATAGTTAAGTGATGACATGGATCCTACAACTAGTGTAGATGCCAGGGTCTTGTCAACTGCCCTATTAATCTGTGACACTGATGTAGATACCAATACAGGGGCTACCAAAAATAACATATCCAGCACATACTTGTCTTTAAAATCCATTACTGGCATAGGCTTATAACCTAGCTTAAAGGATTTCGGCAACTGGATTATATACTGGGAAAACAGGGCCAAACTTGCCCCAATCGGTAGTATATATATATTGTTTGTGTATATACTTATAACTATAGATAGGATTGCTATTACATTATAGGGTATGCCAGTTATTCCCGATATAAGAAAATCATCCTTGTTCTGGAGGAATGAACTGACTACAGAGCTCATGCCTGAGAATATATAACCTGCTAGCATAATCCTTGTAAACTTGACTGTTTCATTAAATGTTTCGCCCTTGAACCCATATGCAAATACTTTTACAATAGGCTCCATGAATATAAAGGCCACTACAGATATTAAAAATCCAACTAGCAAGGTCAAGTTCAAAACATTGTTGGTAAATACGTTGGCTCTCTCTTCTCCTTTTTCCTCAACCACCCTGTTATACATAGGTATATAAGTTGTAGCTAGGGATGCTGCCAAAAGAGAAAATAGTATCTTGGGTATGTCATAGGCAGAGAAATATATATCACTATACATGGATGCTCCGTAGTAATAGCTCATTACCTGCTCTCTGAAAAATCCCACAAATTTTGACAATAGGGTCAGACTCATCAAGAGGACGACATTTTTTACAACCTTATTACTCTTCATTATTAAATTCTCCTCTTTACTGATTCCTTTTTATTTTCATATAATTTCTCATTATCTCTAGGTCAATACTGGCTATATGGTCCCAACCATATTCCAATCTTGTCCTCTCCTTTAAAGCTTCCTTATCCCAGCCCCTATTGATAGAGTCTAGGATTTTTTCAGCATATCTCTTTTCAAAATTTTCACCCTCTTGGACTATATAGTCAGGGTTTCCTATTACTTCAGGTATGCCTCCAGAGCCAGATCCTATAGCAAGGACCCCTAGGGAGTTGGCCTCTACTATTACGCTTCCAAAGCCCTCTCTTCTAGATGGCAATACCATTATATCCATAAGGTTGAGGTATTCATTTACCTCTTCTATTGATACGTTGCCAGTGAATATGACATCTAGTCCAGCCTCCTTGACTTGGGACTCGACAAGGTCTCTCATGTCTCCATCGCCCACAAGTAGGTATTTGCATTTTTTGACTGAGTCTACACCTGAGAATATCTCAGCCAACTTATCAGAACGCTTGACCTCTGTAAGGCTGCCTACATATCCTATCACTGTATCTGTAGGCTCTATTCCAAGTTCTCTTCTTAACTGGTCTTTTCTAGACTCCCCAATATCAAAGAACTTATCAAAATTGACACCGTTCTTAGTCAGACTATAGTTGTCCTTCTTCCAGCCTAGCTTATTGGCAGTCTTTCTTAGGACGTCACTTACAAAGAAGTTATTGGCTGCATTATTTAGGACATCTAAAACCTTCTTTTTTACATTTGAGTCCCTGAATGGATTTGTATGTATATCACTGCCATAGTACTGGACAAAGTAAGGCTTATCAAACTTTTTACCTATATGATAGGCAAGCCTACCATGAGGATAGCCCCACTGGGCAACCACTATGTCGCACGCTTCTATTTCTTTTCTATGAGCTTCAATAAATGGCTCATATTTTTTGTAATCGTCATCTTGCTTTTCTATTTTTCTTGCAAACAGGTCTACTTTTAGATAATCTTTTTTATATACTCTTCCATCAATTTCAAAAGAAGGGCCATTATTTACAAATATTTTTTTCTTTCTTATCTTTTTCAAAAATTTGGATATACCGACATCATAAAATTGGACAGAGTAAACATTTAGTACGTCTTCTTTACCTATTAAGTTTTCTAGGGCAAGAAGCTTTTCGTGATTAGCAGTAAACAGACCCTTTATATTATTTTCATTCATATTAACTAGGTAAAAAATATTCATCTAAAATGTACCTCTTTCTATTATGTCTACTATTCTTTGACTGGCCCTTCCATCTCCATAAGGATTTTGAGCTTGGGTCATTTTATTGTATAGGTCTTTGTCATCCAAGAGCTTCTTAGCCCATGTCACTATCTTTTCCCTGTCTGTTCCGACTAGTAGCAGGGTTCCAGCTTCAAGACCTTCTTTTCTTTCCGTTTCATTCCTTAGGACAAGGACCGGCTTGTCCATAGATGGGGCTTCTTCCTGGATACCACCACTGTCTGTCATCACCATATAGGACCTGTTGATAAGGTTGTGGAAGCTAACGACATCTAGGGGCTCTATTAGCCTTACCCTGTCACAGCCCTCAAACTCCCTGTTGGCTAGGTCTATAATTCTTGGGTTTTTGTGGACTGGATATATTACCTTTATATCATCATAGCTTGCAAGCAAGTCCTTTATAGCGGCAAATATCCTCTCCATAGGTTGTCCAAGATTTTCTCTCCTGTGGGCTGTAAGTAAAATCAACCTATCATGGCCCAGCCAATCAATATAAGGATCCTTGTAGGTCTCACTAAGTGTATACTTTAGGGTGTCTATAGCTGTGTTACCAGTGACAAATATAGATTTTTCATCCTTGCCCTCTCTTAGGAGGTTGTCCCTAGTCATATTTGTTGGACAAAAATTAAAGTCAGCCACTAGTCCCACCATCTGCCTATTTATCTCTTCTGGATATGGTGAGTACTTGTTGTAGGTCCTAAGTCCAGCTTCAACATGGGCTATCTTGACCTGGTTATAAAAGGCTGCTAGGGCAGCTGTAAATGTTGTAGTCGTATCACCATGGACCATCATGCAGTCCGGTTTTTCAAGCTCTATAATTTCATTTATTTTTGACAAAACAGATGATGTAATATAGGCTAGGGTTTGAGATTTCTTCATTATGTCTAGGTCGTAATCTGGTACTATATCAAATACATCCAGCACCTGGTCTAGCATCTGCCTGTGCTGGGCTGTAACGCAGACAATAGTTTTTATTCCCTTTCTACTTTTAAGTTCTTTAACAATTGGTGCCATTTTTATGGCTTCTGGCCTAGTACCAAATACCAGCATAACTTTCTTCATACACTCACCCCCTTATAGCTTGTAAGTTGGATACTTTCTTATAATATTCTTTGTATCAAAAATAATCTTACCCTCTAATTTATCTTCATTGACTGACAATTGCTTATGGTCAACCATTACTAGTACAAGGTCAATTCCACCTAAAAATTCATCAAATCCCTCTACCATGCCCTCATATCTTGAAGGTTCTACCATAGGATCGTATATTTTTATCAAAGATCTTTCATCATCATCTAGCAGGTTTAAAAACTGAAGGCTAGGTGATTCCCTTGTATCATCTACATTTGGCTTATAAGTTATTCCATAGATGCCTACCCTAGACATATCTTCTATATAATTATCTTTCATTATGTCCCTTAACCTATCAAGTACAAAGGTCGGCATTGAATCATTGACCTTTCTCGCAGTGCCAATCAACCTAGCAAGTTCTGGGTAGTCTCCAACCAAAAACCAAGGATCAACGGATATACAATGTCCTCCAACACCAGGTCCCGGAGTAAGTATATTGACCCTAGGATGCTTGTTGGCTATCTTTATTATCTCATAGACATCCATATGGTCCTGTCTACATATCTTGGCAAGTTCATTGGCAAAGGCTATATTTATGTCCCTGTATGTATTTTCTACTACCTTGGACATCTCTGCTGTCTTTATATCTGTAAGTACAATATCTCCCTTGCAAAAAGAACCGTATATACTCTTTACCTTCTCAGCAACTTCTGGCTTATCCGCTCCTATAGTCCTAGAATTATTCACCAATTCCTTAATCATACTACCAGGTAGTATCCTCTCTGGTGCATGGACTAAGTCTATTGACTTATTTGATTCTTCAACTATAGGTCTTACTATTCTATCTATAGTACCAGGCGAAATAGTTGACTCTACAACCAGTATAGCCCCATCACTAGCTACTTCTACTACACTTTTAGTAGCACAGATCAAGTAGGCAGGGTCTATCTTCTTGCTTGACCCATCGTATGGTGTTGGTACTGCAATGATATATACATCAGCATCAACATATTCTGTTGTAAATCTTATCTTATTTTCTATAGCCTTTTTTAGTAGGTCTTCTAGTCCGTCTTCCTTGAATGTTACATTCTGGCTTTTTAGGTTATTTACTATATTCTGATTTAAATCTGTTCCTACAACTTCAAGGCCCTTAGATGCCAACATCAAAGATGTTGGTAGGCCTATATAACCCAAGCCCACTACATTTATCATATTAGTCCCTTTCCAAATCTGAATACACATCAATGAGCCTTTTTTTCATAGTCTCCCAAGAGTAATTTTCGTAGACTCCCTGCATATTCTCAACCTTTTTATCTATTATAGACCTATCTTTTTCTAATTTATAAAGTAGGTCCCTAAATTCATTTTTATCATAGTCTATCACAAAACCGATATCGTACCTCTCAACTATTTTGTCCATAGAAGTACCCCTGGCAACAACTATCGGCTTTTTGAGTAACATAGCCTCATAGATCTTATTGGCTGCTGAATATTTATGGTTCATTATTTGAGGATTATATACTGCAAACATAAGGTCTGACTTGCTGTATATATCAAATGTATCCTCGTAATCCACCTTACCCATATACTTGATATTATCTGTCTTGTCGGCTCTTTCTTTAACAAAATCAACAAGGTCTCCACCACCGGCAAGTATCATCTGGCTATCCTTCATATCCATCATACAATCCACAGCCTGATCTATGAATCTTCTCTTAGACAGGACTCCTATGTAGGCTAGTGTCAGCTTGTGGTCAGGATCCATCGACTGATCTATATAGCTACTAACATCAAAGTCTATACTAGGAGTGTTGTGAACAACTGTTAGCTTTCTTGGTCTTGCCCCAGCTATCTGATCTTTTCTCTCCTCAGTACATATTATAGTATTGTCTGCATAGTTTATTATAGAATACTCCATAGACCTTATAATAAATTTTAGGGGTCCTGGTATCTTTGCCCTTGAGTCCACATAAAAATCTGCTATATGGTAAACTAGATGCTTATTGTATGATTTTGCTATTTTTTTGGCCACAAGACCTGTATCTAGGTCAAAGGCGTGGATAGCATCAAACTTGTCTACATTGCCTTTCATCCACGACTTAAGGCTATCCATATAAGATTTTAGGGTAGTGAAATTTTTCATACCCCTCTCTGTCTTGCCTGATAATTGTAACTCATAGTTGTCTATTTCTAAATTATTTATCTTGATTGTCTTTTTGATGTAGCCTTTTAAAGACTCATCACATGCCCTGTTACGAGACAGGACTACCACGCTATGACCTGCTGATGTCAGGGCTTCCAAGACCCTACGTATATTGGCATTAGTAGGTGCGTCCGAGTTTCTCGCTATTAATACTCTCATTTATCCAACTCCTATAAAAAATGCCTCCCACAATCTATACAAATGTAAGAGGCATAAATAAATTCATTATACAGTTCCTGCTATCTCTAGTAGCTCTACTGATCCAAGGGCTATACCTGTACCTAATGCCACACAACTGATTGGGTCTTTTGCTAGTCTAACTCTAAGACCTGTTAGTTCTGATATTTTTCTATCCATTCCATAAAGTAAAGATCCGCCACCTGTCAGCATTATTCCATTCTCTGCTATATCAGAAGCCAGCTCTGGTGGAGTATCCTGCAATACCTTTGTAACTAAGTTAGTTATCTGGTTTACGCTGCCACTCATAGCATCCATTATTTCTATTGAGCTCACAGTAATTGCCTTTGGAAGACCATTAGTAAGATCTCTACCTGTTATCTTGATAAATCTCTCTTCCTGCCTTCTATAAGCACAACCTATGTCTTTCTTGATTTTCTCAGCTGTTCTCTCTCCTATAATAACATTATAGTTTCTCTTTATATATCTGATGATATCTTCATCGAACCTATTTCCGCCAGTCTTGATTGACTTGGAAATTACTGTTCCACCTAAAGAAATTACAGCAACATCAGATGTTCCACCACCTATATCTACTACAAGGTGACCACCTGGCTTTGTTATATCTATTCCTGCACCGATAGCAGCGGCAACCGGCTCTTCTATTAGAAGGACTTCTCTTGCACCTGCCTGCTTGGTAGCATCCTCTACTGCTTTTCTTTCTACATCTGTAATATCTGAAGGTATAGATACCATGATCCTAGGCATGACAATCTTTCCCATACCTTTTTTTTCTCCTAGCATAGAAATAAAACCCTTTAGCATTCTTTCAGCATTGTCATAATCTGATACCACACCATTCATCATAGGCTTTATAGTTTCTATATCTTTTGGTGTTCTACCTATCATCTTATAGGCTTCATTACCTACTGCTATCACTTCATCTATTCTATTATCGACTGCTACCACTGATGGCTCACTTAGAACAATACCCTTATCGTCCACTACTATCAATACGTTAGCTGTGCCTAAATCTATTCCTATATCCATTCCAGCCATAATAAAACCTCCACATCTATTAAAATAGGACTATTTCTAGTCTTCTACTATTTCTACATTACCGCCAAGCTGTCTAAACTTCTTGTCAATATCTACATAACCCCTCTGTATGTGGTATATTTCTCCAATATTAGTAATACCATCTGCTATTAGACCACAAAGGATAAGGGCTGCTCCAGCTCTCAAGTCAGTTGCTGTCACATCAGCTCCAACTAGAGATTTGACTCCGTTTACTACAGCACTTCTACCATCAATCTTAATGTTGGCACCCATTCTATTAAATTCATTTACATGCATAAACCTGTTTTCAAATACAGTCTCTATAACCACACCAGTTCCCTGGGCTACTGTAAGCATAGCCATAAACTGGGCCTGTACATCCGTTGGGAATCCAGGATGTGGTAGAGTCTTGATATCTATTGGTTTTATAGATTCTGGTCCAACAACTCTGATTGTATTTTCACCTTCTATAACCTGAGCACCAGCTTCTGTAAGCTTGGCTATTACTGGTTTAAGGTGGTCTATTATTACATTTTCTATAGTTACATCACCCTTAGTCATAGCAGCTGCCACCATATAAGTAGAAGCCTCTATTCTATCAGGTATTATTGTATGTTCAGCACCATGAAGTGACTTTACACCCTTTATCTTTATTGTATTAGTACCTGCTCCTCTTACAGATGCACCCATTTCATTAAGGAAGTTGGCAAGGTCTACTATTTCTGGTTCCTCTGCCGCATTCTCTATTATAGTCACACCATCAGCAAGTACTGCTGTCATCATTATATTCTGTGTAGCTCCAACTGATGGGAAATCTAGGTATAGTTTATTACCCTTCAAAACCTCAGTCTTGGCTTCAACAAAACCATGATCCATATTTATGTTAGCCCCAAGAGCTTTAAAGCCCTTTAAGTGTAGGTCTATAGGTCTTGTACCTATAGCACAACCACCTGGCATAGATATCTTTGTATGGTTAAATCTAGCAAGAAGTGGACCCATCACCAAAAAAGATGCTCTCATCTTCTTAACCAAATCATATGGTGCCTCGTATGTTATTATATTTGTAGAGTCAACTGTTAAAACTCCATCCCTATAATCAACCTTTGCACCTAAGTGTCTTAGTAAGTCTGAAATTACATGAACGTCCCTAAGGTTAGGTACACTCTTAAGTACGCATATATCATTGGCTAGTAATGTCGCTGCTATAATTGGCAATACCGCATTTTTAGCCCCATCTATCTTTACATTACCCTTTAATGGGTCACTCTTTCTAACTCTAATCCTCGGCATATTTACTCTCCTAAATCTAAAATAATATAATAATCTCTGCTAACAATTAGCACTATGTTTATCGCCATTTAAAAACCCACCAGATAGATGAAAGGCTTGTAAATGATTACAAACCCGCTAGAAAGGAGTATAGTACCCCCTTCTTTGCGCATTCTTATATAATTATATCAAATCTTGGACTTATTAACAAGAATAAGTATCTATTTTCTTTTAACAGCCTATCTTTTCTTTGATAATAGCTGCAAGCCCAAGTGCTAGCTCGTGGATATGGTCTTGGTCTTTTCCTTCCAACATTACCCTCACTAGTGGTTCTGTTCCTGATGGTCTGATTAAGACCCTACCCTTGCCGTCCATTTCCTTTTCAATTCTTACTATTTCGTCAGCAATTTCCTTAAAATCCATATATGAATTCTTAAACTCATTTTTTACTTTGACATTTTCTAGTACCTGTGGATACTGGTCCATAACAGATGCAAGTTCTGACATAGCCTTCTTTTCTTCAACCATTATCTGTGTTAGGACAAGGGATGACATTGTACCATCACCAGTTGTATTGTAGTCTAGGAATACCAAGTGACCTGACTGCTCTCCACCAAGAACATAGCCTGATTTTTGCATTTCTTCTAGGACATACCTATCTCCTACAGCTGTTGTTGCAAGATTTATGCCATGTTCCTTGGCTGCTATTGTAAGGCCTATATTGCTCATTACAGTTACAACTAGGGTATCCTTAACTAATTTACCCTTTTTCTTCATATCTATAGCACCTAAAACCATAATCTTGTCGCCATCGACCAAGTTGCCCTTTTCGTCTACTGCTATTAGTCTATCTGCATCACCATCATAAGCAAGACCTATATCAGCACCAACTTCAATTACTTTCTTTTGTAGACCTTCTGGATGGGTAGAGCCACACTTGTCATTTATATTAGTTCCATCTGGCTGGGCATTTATAGCTATGACCTCTGCACCTAACTCTTCAAAGACCATAGGAGCGACCCTATATGCTGCACCATTTGCACAATCAAGTACGCACTTTACACCTTCAAGACTGACATCTATCTTAGACTTTAGATAGTCCGCATAGTGGCGAATTGCCTCATGGTCAAATATTTTTCTACCGACCATGTCTCCTGTAGGATTTACATCTATCAAGTCCATATTGTCTATGTATTTTTCGATTTCAAGCTCAATTGAGTCATCCAACTTAAATCCGCTTTTGTTGAAGAATTTTATTCCGTTGTACTCAACTGGATTATGAGACGCAGATATAACAACTCCACAATCTGCCTCATACTTACGAGTAAGGTATGCCACACCTGGTGTAGGTATTATTCCAACTGTAATTACGTCACAACCAACTGACATCAAACCAGATATCAAGGCTGCTTCCAACATATCTCCAGATATTCTAGTATCTCTACCAACTACTACCTTTACTTTTTCCTTATTTTCAGCTAGCACATAGCCTCCAGCCCTTCCAAGCTTAAAAGCCATAGAAGGTGACAATTCCGTGTTGGCTATACCCCTAACACCATCTGTACCAAAATATTTTCTCATCTATATATCTCTCCTCATATTTATATTTAAAGTTTCACTACTATTCTATCACAAAAACTGAACTAATTATCATAATTTAGCCTTTTTGTCATAATTTATTATAATATATTTTCAAAAAAACGGGCCGCCACTGGCAATTGTGGCGACCCATCAAAGGTAATATATTGTATATTGGAATTAGTTTTTCTTCTGATCCATAACAGCGTCATAACCTGCCTGAAGGGCCTGTCTATTTACTGGTATGAATTTTTCTTTTCTCTTTCCGAAAACCTTCTTGAATGCTTCAAGAACTGATTCTATATCAACACTGCTATCAACAGCTAGGAAAGCTCCAAGCATTACCATGTTGGCAAACTTTGATCCACCTAGTTCATTTGATAATTCGTTAGCGTTTATATAGTAAGCTTCTATATCGTCTCTTTCACATTTTTCATGTACTAGAGAACTATTTATAAGAATTGTTCCTCCTGGAACAACATCTCCTTCAAACTTAGTAAGCGATGGTGAGTTCATTATTACAGCTGCAGTTGCATCATCTGTAATGATTGGTGAACCAACTGGTTCATCAGATATAGTAACAGCACAGTTAGCTGTACCACCACGCATTTCAGGACCATAAGATGGTAACCAAGAAACTTCTTTATTTTCAAGCATTCCTGCGTATGTCATTAGCTGACCCATAGACATTACACCCTGTCCACCGAATCCTGCACAAATAACTCTAGATGTACTCATTTATTTGTCCTCCTTTTCTGCTTCAGCTCTTTCTGCTAGTGCAGCTTCTATATCTATATCTCTGAAGTTCTGCACTGGATAGTAAGGAATCATGTTGTCTCTTAACCACTGAAGTGCATCTACTGGAGTCTTACCCCAGTTAGTTGGGCAAGTAGATAATACTTCTACTAGTGAGAAACCAAGACCTGCCTTCTGAACTTCAAACGCTTTTCTTATAACCTTTTTAGCCTTTCTAACTTCTGCTGGAGTATCTACTCTTACTCTTTCGACGAAAGTAGCACCTACTAGTGTAGAAAGCATTTCAGCTATTCTGATTGGATAACCATGAAGCTTAGGATCTCTACCACCCTGGCAAGTTGTAGCCTTTTCTCCTATTAGAGTTGTAGGAGCCATCTGTCCACCTGTCATACCATAAGTAGTATTGTTTACGAATATAACTGTTATATTTTCTCCTCTATTGGCAGCATGTACTATTTCAGCAGTACCTATAGAAGCAAGGTCTCCGTCTCCCTGATATGTAAATACCATATGATCTGGTCCTAATACTCTCTTTATACCTGTAGCAACTGCTGGTGCTCTACCATGAGCAGCTTCACTCATATCACAGTTGAAGTAATTGTATGCAAGAACTGAACAACCAACTGGTGCTACACCTACAGCATTACCTAAAACGTCCATTTCCTCAAGTACTTCACCAACTGTTCTGTGGATTATACCATGAGTACATCCTGGACAGTAATGTGTCTGCGCATCAGTTAAACCTTTAGTTTTTTCAAAAATAACAGCCATTACTTAGCACCTCCTAATATATCTATCGCTCTATTCATTATTTCCTTTGGTTCTGGAACCATACCACCTGGCCTACCATAGAAGTGTACTTCATGTCTACCATTTGAACCAAGCTTAACATCTTCTACCATCTGTCCTAATGACATTTCTACTGCAAATAAGTGTTTGCAAGCTGGTATTTCATCGAATGCATGGTATGGGTAAGGCCATACTGTCTTAGGTCTTATTAGACCAACCTTGTAACCCTGTTCTCTTAGTTCGTTTACACAGTTCTTAACAACTCTTGCCATAGTTCCGTAAGCAACGAATACTAGTTCTGCATCTTCAGTTCTATCCATTTCTACCTGACATTCATTAGCTTCAATCTTGTTATACTTTCTCTGTAAGTGGTAGTTGTGCTCTTCAAGTATTTCTGGAGAAAGGTATAGTGAGTTGATTATATTTGGCTTTCTTTCTCCCTTTGTACCAGTTGTAGCCCAAGTCTTTTCAGGAAGCTCTCTGTGCTTTCTTGGCTTGTCAAAATCAACTGGTTCCATCATTTGACCTATCATACCATCTAGAAGAACTAGTACTGGAGTTCTGTAGATTTCTGCTACGTCAAATGCATCCTGGATCATATCACATGCTTCCTGAACACTAGCTGGAGCGTATACTGGAGTTCTGTAATCTCCGTCTCCACCACCTCTAGTAGTCATAAAGTAGTCTGACTGTGATGGCTGTATAGAACCTAGCCCTGGGCCACCTCTCACTACGTTTAGGATAACACATGGTACTTCAGCACCTGCACAGTAAGTTATACCTTCCTGCTTTAATGCTACACCTGGTGAAGATGATGAAGTAAGAACTCTAGCTCCAGTTCCACCTGCACCATAAACCATATTTATTGCAGCAACTTCAGATTCTGCCTGAACAAAAACTCCTCCATTTGCTGGTAATTCTCTTGACAAATATTCTGGTAACTCACTCTGTGGAGTTATTGGGTAACCGAAGAAATACTTACATCCAGCAACCATTGCTGCCTTACCAAATGCTTCGTTACCTTTCATTAGTATCTTAGCCATTTAAAATCCCCCCTAATTAATTATAATCTTTCTACTGTAATAACTGCGTCTGGACACATCATTGCACAGCTTGCGCAACCGATACATTCATCCATATTTTCTACATTTGCAGGGTTATATCCCTTTGAATTAACCTTAGATAAGTCTAAAGCAATTATCTTCTTTGGACATACAGAGATGCAAAGTCCACAACCCTTACAGTACTTCTGATCAAAAGACACTCTACCTTTAGCCGCCATTATATTGCCTCCTTAATAAAATAATTATATTATACTAATTATATAAAACACACTACATCATCCACTGGTCTCTTAACATTAGACTAAGTGGAATAATTTCACCTTCAAAGTCCTCAGGAATCTGGTCAACAAGACTTTCCATGCATGAAACAAACTTTATTGGAATATTTCTAGCCTTTGAAACTTCTCTACATACCTCCTGACCCTTTTCAAGATCCTCTATTGTAGTCGCCTTGAGCATATGAGTATTGTTGATTAGTCCTGTCACCTTCAACTTTGAAGCTGCCTCAATCTCATCAATATATCCCATTACCTCTTCAGCTGTCTGTGTTTTCTCCCTATTTGCATTGACAACAAAGAACATATCATAGTCTTCATCATCAATCATATCTCTATACCTAGCTATGACAGTTGCACCTACCTTATCACCACCAAGGTCTATAATGTTGTTGTAGTCCTTGTTTAGTAAAGGTGTGTGTATCTCAGCTGACAATGCTGGTATATCAAGTGTTGGAGCGTCTACGGAAGATGCGATTACATGAATCCCCTTTTCTTCAAGTAAATCCTTCATTCCCCTAGATCTGAAGTAAACGTTTACAACATCAAGGTCTGATATAGCAAGTCTACCTTCAATTTCTCCTCTTAACTTCAATGCGTAGTTTACTGAAAACTCGCTCTTACCACTCCCATAGTGGCCTGTTATTATTCTTATTCTCTTATTATTCATCCGCTTACTCCTATACAAAAATCCTCAATCTCCAGAATTTTAGTTCTATATAAGCCTTTATCTATCAAAGTAAGATTTAGTAGATCTTAGCTTCTTCTTCCCCTCTAAGAATTCTAAGTCCACCTAAGGCAAGAGCTGCCATCTCATCTTCACCTGGATAAACCTTTACATCAGCTATAAAGCTTACCTTGTCTATTATCTTCTTTGTAAACATCTTTGAATATGCTATACCACCAGTCAATAGTATTGCATCTACCTTGCCTTCAAGAACTACTGAACATGAACCTATTTCTTTAGCTATCTGATAAGCCATTGCATCATATACAAGTTCAGCCTTCTTATCTCCCTTTTCTATCATGGCTTCTACATCTCTAGCATCACTAGTATCAAGGTAAGAAACTAGTCCACCCCTACCTGTTATCTTCTTCTTCATATCTGCTAGTGAGTATTCACCACTGTAGCACATCTGTACTAGACTACCTACTGGTATTCCACCACTTCTCTCTGGAGAGAATGGTCCTTCACCATCTAGGGCATTTGCAACATCTATTACGCTACCCTTTTCGTGGGCACCTACAGATATTCCACCACCCATATGTCCTACTATAAGGTTTAGTTCATCGTATTTTTTACCTACTTCATCAGCATATCTTCTAGCTATAGCCTTCTGGTTAAGAGCATGGAATATAGACCTTCTCTCTATATCAGCAAGGCCAGATATTCTAGCTACATCACTAAGTTCATCAACAACAACTGGGTCAACTATATAAGCTGGTATACCAAGTTCCTTAGAAAATTCCCTAGCTATTATTCCACCCAAGTTTGAAGCGTGCTGGCCAGATACTCCAACTCTTAAGTCTTCTATCATATCATCAGACACACTGTATGTACCACCTTTTATCGGTTTAAGAAGACCACCCCTGCCTACTACACAATCAAGTTCTTCAAGTTTTATATCAGCTGCCTTCAACTCACCTTCTATAACGTCTTTTCTAAAGTTAAACTGGTCTGCTATAGTTTCAAACTGACCAATTTCATCAGATGAGTGGCGTAGTGTTTTTTCAAATACTTCCTGGTCATTGTCGTATACTGCTATCTTTGTAGACGTAGACCCCGGGTTAATTGTAAGAATCTTAAAAATATCTTTCATCATTACCTCCAATTTTCCATTTAATACAATTAATTTATTTATAACGTTTTCATAAACCATAAGAAACAAAATCCACTTCTAACTCTGAACAAATAAACTAATTTTATAACCAATTAATGTCTAGTAACTCACTTTACAATAAAAAACTAAATCATCAAACTTTTTACTAAACAAGGCAATAAACTTAATTTTATTAAATCTTCTATATCCTGTCATAATGATTAGCTCCGTTAAAAAAACTAACAACTCATCTTGTCTAAAAAAGACACTTTTGAGGAAGAAGACATATAATTTAAAGTATTTGATTAATCCTCTTGATTTATTATAAGTATTCATTTAGTTTTTCAACTTTGCAAACGATTTTACAAAAATTAATATCAATTAATAGATAATTTTTTTCTATTCACTAATTCCTTTTCATTTATTATTTTATAACGAAAATTAAGAAGATGCAATAAAAATATTTAATTAACAAAGATATGTCATCCTTCTATTATAATGTATCTTCTTATTTTTCATTTATTATTTAAATTTAACTAAATTTTCAAAATTTTCTATAATATTAGCCCATCTTATAAATACAACAACAATATGCTATTCACATAATTTTTTGTCTATTTATCAATTAAAGGCAAACCCTTGCTAGGTATTACTTTTTTATAGGAGATTTATTTTTTGCTTATTTGAACCTCTTCTATATCACCTTTTATCTTTATATCATCAGGTATAACAAGTTTCACTTTTTTGCTACTAGCATTAGAAAAATCTTCTTCATTTAGTCTATTTGTAGAAATTTCTTCTATATTTTTTAAAGTTTCATTATCACCTATTATTGTAACCTTTTCAGGGCTAATTGATAAAGAATCTCTTGTAATATCCCAATTTCCTAGATTAGGTACTACTTCTACTTCTTTTTCAATTGCAAACTTGATTTCAACATCCATCTTCTTAATCTCTATATCCACGCTTACTGGTTTCTTGTTTTTTGTGAAGGCTAATAGGTATATTTCCTGTACTACTTGAGTTTTATCAGACATCTTTTCAAGCTTGTCTGTATTTATAGTAGCAGATACATATGACACTTCATCGACCAAGCTCCTAGGACCAGACACCTTCACGTACTTGTATTCTCCATTGGCACTGTGTATTTTTTCCTTGTAGTTTGAAGGAATCTCTATCTTAACAGGCACCTTTTTAGTTATTTTTTTTTCTAGATTTACGACAAAGCTACTCTCTTTAATTTCTCTTGAAACATGACTTGATATGTTACTTGATAGGGATACAGTATTTTTACCCTCTACAGGATTTATCACTTCTCCATAAATACTTACGCTGTTCTTGGTAATCTTCTGAATTTCGGATAACTTGCCTTCAAGAGTTATATCAGTAGTCATGTGATCTTTGGGATATATAACATATCCCTCTTTTTCTATCTGTTGGGTATTTTTTATAGTTATTGGAATATCTTCTATAACCTTCCTATCTTCTGGATCTACAACAGCAATTACATACATCCATAAGGCTACTGCAGCTGCAACAGATATTATCTTTGTTTTTATATTCTTCTTATTATTTAAAGGTTTTTTATTCATAATAGACACCTACCTATTTTTGCTTTTTCATCAATTCTTTGAATATATTAGTGTTCTCAGACTTAGTCTTATAGAAATTCTTTAATATATTAGTAAGTCTTTCTCTTGTAACATCTCTGTATATCTTGCCAGACCTAGTAATTGATACACTTCCTGTCTCTTCTGACACTACAAGAGTGAGGCAGTCCGACATCTCACTCACACCTATGGCAGCTCTATGCCTTGTACCTAGTTCCTTGCTTATATCTTTTCTCTGAGTTAGAGGAAGTATGCACGCAGCTGATTTTATTTTTTTGTCTCTAACTACAACCGCACCATCATGTAGAGGTGTATTAGGTATAAATATATTACATAATAATTGCTTAGTCACCCTACCCTCTATCTTAGTACCAGTATCAACTATTTCATTAATCTTAGTCTTTCCTTCAAGCACCACAAGAGCACCTATTTTCCTGCTAGCCAAATCGTAAAGGGCATCTACCATTTCAGCTATTACAAGGTCTTGGTCCTTATCTATATCAGAATCACCATGTCCACCAAACTTTATTATGCTAGTATTTCTTCCTATATGCTCTAGACCCGCTCTTAATTCTGGTTGGAATATAATAAATGGAAGAATAAATCCTACCTCCAGTATCTTTACAAGTATCCAATAAAGTGTATGTAATTTCAGCATACCACTCAATTGTGTAGCAACCAATAACATAATTACGCCCTTAAAGAGCTGTTCTGCCCTGGTATCCTTTATAAACATCAACATTTTATAAAATATATAGGCTATTATTAGCATATCAATAGCATCATTTATGCTTATTTTCAAGGCTATTTGAGAAATTTTATTTAAAGCTATACTTATTGACCACATCTATAATTCTCCTTGCTTAATTTATTTAAATACATACGATAATTGATCATGTATAATTATTTTAACACACTTTTCCTTACATAAGTCTAAGTATATGATTTTTTGCAAAAAAATATATAAAAAAAAATCCTATAAAGGATTTTTGAAAAATGGAGCGGGAAACGAGATTCGAACTCGCGACTTCGACCTTGGCAAGGTCGCGCTC
>OHAU01000479.1_pt1 | contig 56947 bp, 43 predicted proteins | sample 1577181 | NCBI WGS metagenome assembly OHAU01 (sample SAMEA3541472, study PRJEB24748) | human gut metagenome | biome: human gut; feature: human-associated habitat; material: faeces | place: China | collected 2012 | reverse complement strand
GACGAAAAATTTGACGACGCATCTGTCGCACAATCTTTGTGCGGTATTGCCCAAGAGATAATTTGAAAGGAAGTGCCATTATGATCAAAAAGTATGTATTCGGAGCACCGTTCCCTACCAATGCTGTTGTCACAGAAATGGGAACCGCAAAGGACAAGCTGCCGTTTCTGGAAACTGACAATCAGGGAACTTTTACCTATGCCCTTTCTGAAAATGATATTGTATACGGTCTGGGCGAACAGATTCGCGGTATCAATAAGCGGGGCTGGCAGTATGTGAGCTGGAACTATGACAATCCCAACCACCATGAGGATACTCGTTCTCTTTATGGCTCTCACAACTTCATTCTCATTCGCGGTGATGTGACATTTGGAGCATTCTTCGACTATGCCGGAAAAATGGAATTTGACATCGGCTATACTCGGCGGGACCTGATGCAGATCAAGGCGGCAAAGAATGATCTGGTAGTTTATATCATCACTGGTGAAAATGAAAAGGACATTGTCAAGCAGTTCCGGAAAATCATCGGCAGAAGCTATATTCCCCCGTTCTGGGCGTTCGGTTACGGTCAGAGCCGTTGGGGTTATAAGACCGAGCAGGACATTCGCGAGGTCGCAAAGCAGTATCAGGCTGCTGGTATTCCGCTGGACAGCATTTATCTGGACATTGACTATATGGAACGCTACAAGGATTTTACCGTGGACACTGAGCGTTTTCCGAATCTGAAAGCTCTTGCGGAAGACATGAAGCAGCAGGGTATTCATCTGGTTCCGATTATCGATGCCGGTGTAAAAATTGAAAAAGACTATGATGTTTACGAGGAGGGCGTACAGAACAACTACTTCTGTAAGAATGCAGAGGGCGGCGATTTTGTCGGTGCTGTATGGCCTGGTCGGGTGCATTTTCCGGACTTCCTGCAGCCCGATGCCCGTAAGTGGTTTGGTAAGAAATACGCCGTTCTGACAGAACAGGGTATTGACGGTTTCTGGAATGATATGAACGAACCGGCAATTTTCTATACCGAAGATCGTCTGGCAGACACTTGTGCAGAGATTGAAAAACTGACTTCCGGCAACATGGGCATTCAGGAATACTTCGCATTCACTGGCATGGTGGCAGGACTGAACGGCAATATCGGTGACTATGACAAGTTCTATCACAATGTAGACGGCAAAATGGTGAAGCACAGTGAAGTACACAACCTGTATGGCATGAATATGACTCGCTCTGCCTTTGAGGCATTGCAGGAGATCTGCCCTGAAAAGCGGACGCTGTTCTTCTCTCGTTCTTCTTATATTGGTGCACATCGTTACGGTGGCATCTGGCAGGGTGACAACAAGTCTTGGTGGTCCCATATTCTTCAGTCTATGCAGCAGCTGCCGGCACTGAATATGGCTGGCTTCCTCTTTACTGGCTGTGACACTGGCGGATTTGGCTGCGATACTACCGAAGATCTGATGCTCCGCTGGCTTCAGTATTCTCTGTTTACACCGCTGTTCCGCAATCATGCTGCAGACGGCACCCGTGAACAGGAACTCTATCGTTTTAACAATGTTGCTGCTGCCGGAGAAATGGTCAAGATTCGCTATAGTCTGATTCCGTATCTCTACAGCGAATTCCTGAAAGCAGCTTTGCACGACGAAATGATGTTCAGACCCCTTGCTTTTGATTTTCCGGAAGATGCTGAAGCAGCACAGGTGGAGGATCAGCTTTTCCTCGGCAATGAACTGATGATCGCTCCGATTTACAAGCAGAACGCACAGGGACGGTATGTTTACCTGCCGGAAGAAATGATGCTGGTACGTATGAAGTCTTACGACAACTACGAAACAGAGATTTTGCCGAAGGGGCATCATTATGTGCCGGTGGCTCTGGACGAACTGGTGTTCTTTATCCGGAACCAGAAAGCAATTCCGTTTGCAGAGCCGGCTGAGAGCACAGCAAAGACCGATTTGAGCACGCTCCGGCTGCTGGGATATGCTGATGCTTCTTATGAGTTGTACACCGACAACGGTGTTTCTCCCGATCCGGAAGACAGCCTCTCGGTTTCTACTCTGTAATATCAGTTTTTATAAAAAGAAATATTGAAAATCCCGCTGTGCTGATTGTATGCACAGCGGGATTTTTTTATGTTTGAGAAAAGGCGTTTTATTCTTCTGTACCGACAGTCATTTGCCGCCAACCGATTCCCAGCAGGAACCAGAACATTGGAGCATGGTAAATCAGGCTATCATTGAAAAATGCCGTTAACGCATAAGATAACACTGAGAGCAGCAGTCCGGTGCGGAATGCGTCCCATTTTTCCTGCTTTCCGAAACACTTCCGGAAACCGCATACAAAGAACAGCACCAGTACACCCAGAATCAGCAGCATAGACGGAATTCCGGTATCCTGTGCCACTTGCAGATACCAGTTATGCGGTTTGTTGTACAAGGCGTACACACCGAAGATGTTCAACAGTGCCGGCAAGTCATACTGATTCAGATAGAAAATTGTGGTGGCAGGACCGTGTCCCAGAATCCAGCAGTCCCGTAGTGCAGAAATGGTGTTTGCCCAGACAAATACTCGCCCGTTCAGATAGGGATAGCTCTGCTGAAGAGATTTTGAACTGCTTACTTCCGGTACCTCTGTCAGCGGCGTTTGTCCTACGCCCAGTGCAAGCCAGCTGCCGTTTTGCCGTACCACTTCCAGCGGCGTGGCATAGCCCATCAGAAAATCCAGTCGGTCAGACTGCACCTGCACCTGACAGTGTTTCAATTCCGGTTCGGCAAAGGAACAAGTCATGCCGTCTGCATCGATTTGCGGGGTGACTTCTGTGCCGTTGCAGGTGAATGTCAGTTCCTGCGGTGTCAGATTGTTTCCCGCGGTAGCCACACTGAATGTGGTGTTCGCATTTTTTACGGAAACGGTGTTTCCATTCAAATCGATAGATAGAATCCGGAAGGTTTCCTCCTGTGCCATGCCGATCATGGTGTGCCGGAATTTTTCTGACAAAGTGTCACCGTTCCGGCTCCACAGGAATCCTACACTGCCAAAAACCACTGCGGCGGCAGTAACACCGCAAAGGCAGCCTTTGACTATCGGTTTCCAATTGGTGTGGAATGCCCAGATCAGCAGAAAGACAACTGTCAGTCCAAAGCCCAGCAGAATCGCATTCATGACCTTGGAGAGCAACAGTGCCGTTGCCAGCAGAACCGCTGCCAGAATCTGTACCAGTAAACGTTTGGTAGTTCCCTCGCGGGTAATCAGCGAAACTACTACCGGTAAAAGCATTGCACAGTACATGCCGAGATAGTCTGCATTGCCAAATGTCAGTGATACAGCATCGCCAACGCCGACTGTTCCCTGCAAGCCGCCCAGAAATTGCACGATTGCACTATTGTAATAGCAAATGCCGGAGCGTTCCAGCAATGCCAATACGCCCAGTACAATAGAAAGCACCGTCAGACAGCTTTTTACAAAGTCTAAAACTTCTTTTCGGTCGATCCAGTACCATGCCGCCGCAAACACGACTACGTAACCTACCAGTGCCAGATAACCCTCGTACAACATGTAGATGCCCAGCCACGATTCTGTTGCATACTCTGATGTAATAGTGGACAGCAAGCCCAACAGCAAATAGAGCCCCAGCAGAATAAATACCACTGCCGTAAGACGGGTCATTGGCAGTTTTCGCTTTGGGCGGAGTGCAATCTGCTCATAGAAAAACCAGATCACGCCGGCAGCCGCGATTCCCAGCAGGAAAAATTCCCGAAAAAGCTGTTCGAAATCACTGTAGCCGCCGTCTCCCAGAAAATAGGCAGACCGCACTGCTTGTGGGATTTCTACCGTCAGTGACCTTGTGAGAAACGGGAGAATACACAGGCAGACCGCCAGTATTTTCCCCGGCAATGTCAGCTTTCGTGGTGATGTTGAAAGCGTGACGGATGTTCGATGTTTTTGTTCCATAGAAATTTTCAACCTTCTTTCTTCGAACCGATTTGTTTGTAATCGGTTTCGAGATTCCTTTCCACAAAATATGGTAGGCAATACCGTACAAAGTCGCCAGACGCTCTTTGTGCGGTATTGCCGGTATATATACGGAATTGCTGGAAAGAGCTGTTTTCTTAACCGCTTCATACAGCATTTCTTCTATTATAAAAGAATTCTGGCAAAAAGTCAATCTTTTCCTTGCAAAAATCAATGCAAATATTCCAGAATTGTCTTTGCAACGCCGTCTTCTGTGTGCGATAAGGTGATTCGGTCTGCTGCTTGTTTGCAGGCATCGGAAGCGTTTGCCACTGCGACACCGATTCCGGCATAGGCAAGCATTTCTGCATCATTGTCCGCATTGCCAAATGCCAGAATATTTTCTGCCGGTATGCCGGTTTGTTCTGACAGAAACCGCAGCCCATTGGCTTTCCCTGCTTCTGCATGGGCGATTTCCACCAATTCCGGTGTGGAAGATGTTACGTAAATATCAGCGATTTCCTGTTGCACCTGTACACGAAGCCGGTCTTTTTCTGCACATTCCGGACAAATCAAATCGATGCAGTCTATTTCATGTTGATGTTCCAGCAAAAACGCTGTCATATCGGCTACTGGTTTTCGTGTTCGTTTTAAATATGCTTGCAACGGTGCCGCCTGCCGGTACTTTTCCGGATTGTTCAGATATTCTTCCGGTGCGTACATCTGTCCGCCTATGCCGGCTTCTATCAGAAAAGTTCCTGCCGCTTGCTGCATTTTCAGCAGATCCAGAACTGCCTGCTCCGGCAATGTCCATGCACACAGCAGTTTTCCGGCAGGCAATTCGGAAACCGCTGCTCCGTTGGATGTGACGGCATAACGAATGCCAGCAAAATGACGGATTTTTTCCGGCAGTGCTGTAAAGGCACGCCCACTCGCTACAACAATGCAGATGCCCTGCGAAATTGCCTTTGTCAGAGCATCTTCCGCGGCAGCAGACAGGGTGCTGTCCGGCTGGAGCAGTGTGCCGTCTAAGTCCAGTGCAATCATTTGTACCATGAAAAAACCTCTCTCTGTTATTTTTGGGAAAAACCCTTCATATAGTATACCACACGATTATGTATTGCACATGAACACATGCCGGTACTGCATGAAATGGGAAAATGGAGGGAAGAACTATGTACCACAGCTGGAATTTGCGAAAACTGCTTCGATATATTGCCTTTGATATGGCACTGGTGCTTGCGGCAATTCTCCTGACGCGGGCAGGCAGACAACACTTTGCGGCGGTGGACAGTGCCGGCGGTGTTTCCCTGCCGGTGCTGATGTACCACGGCATTGCACCAGTGCCGGAAACCCAGTATTGCATTTCTCCGGAAACGCTGGAATCCGATCTGCAATATTTACAGGAGCATCACTACACAGCAGTATCTCCGGAAGAATTGATCGCCTATACAGAGGGTACTGGTGACTTGCCGGAGAAGCCAGTGCTGCTGACATTTGACGACGGCTTATATAACAACCTTAGTCTGGCACTGCCGTTGTTGGAAAAGTATGATATGTGTGCGGTGATTTCCGTTGTGGGCAGTTTTGCAGATGTCTATGCTCCGGACGCTCCTCACAACGATATATATTCCTATCTGACGTGGGAAGATATGCAGCAGTTAGAAGATTCCGGACGGATCACTCTCGGAAGTCACACCTATGACATGCATGAAAACGGCACCCGCAGGGGCTGTGCCAAAATGGAACAGGAAACGGAGGAAGCCTATCACGAAGCACTGTATACAGATCTTTCCATGCTGCAAACGGAATTTCAGGAAAATCTACACATACAGCCTACAGTGTTTGCCTATCCCTATGGATTTGTCTGTCCGGAGAGTAAACCGGTGCTGGAAGAACTGGGCTTTCAGATTACGCTGACTTGTCTGGAAAAGCCGAACTTCATTACCAGAAATCCAGCGTGTCTATATGGCATCAACCGTTACAACCGATTTGGAAATTGCAGTACTGCGGAAATTATGAGGCAGATTCTGCCGGACGAAAAATAGGGAGGTCTTTCATTATGCACAGACGGTTTCATAAAAGGCGGTGGACGCTGACTTGCTTTCTGGCGGCAATGGTGATTCTGCCGACTGCTGCGGTTCTGCAAAAAGATAATGATGCACAAAATAAGTCTGCCGCACATGCCTATGCTGAAAAAGAGGGTGCTGCACAGTCTGTTTCATGGAATGTGGTTTCCGACGGCTATGGCTGGGAGGAAGAAACCGCACCAGTAGCAGCAGAAATTTCGGCGGAACTGCCGGAACAAAAAGCCTCCGCAGATGCCGGAGAAAAGCCGTATCCGGAAAGCTGGAATCTTAGTTCAGACACCAGTGTGCAGCGTACCAGTTATGGCACGTATTCCGGCACACGGTTTTTCAGTTTGTTTTCCGCGGGGCAGGTACAGAACAAAACCAGTATTCCCAACAATACGCTGATTGCAGAGAGTACGGCAGCACCGGCATTCACGATCGAAACCAGCGGCGAACCGCAGGTGTTGATTATGCATACGCACACGACAGAATCTTTTGAACCGTATGTGCGGCAAAATTTTGATCCGGCGTTCAACTATCGGACAACAGATCCGGCGTATAATATGGTGTCGGTTGGAGATGCTATTACTGCACAGTTGGAGGCTGCCGGCATTGGCGTGATCCACAATACGACCATTCACGACTACCCTTCTTACAATGGTTCCTATGACCGCAGTGCTGAAACAGTCAGGCAGATTTTACAGCAGTATCCGTCTATTCGGGTGGTGCTGGACATTCATCGGGACGCGATTCAAAAGGATAACACACTGATACAGCCGGTTGTGGAAATCAACGGCAAAGAATCTGCACAAGTGATGATTATTTCGGGGTGTGATGACGGTACGATGAACATGCCGAACTACATGCAGAATTATCACTTTGCCTGTCGGCTACAGGAAAATATGGAAGACATGTATGCAGGACTGACAAGGCCAATTCTGTTTGATTACCGGCACTATAATCAGGATCTGACTACGGGCAGTCTGCTGCTGGAAATCGGCACTCACGGAAACACGCTGGAACAGGCACAGTATGCCGGTGAACTGGTGGGAAAGGCTTTGGCTCAGACACTTTTGAAATTGAAAAAGGAATAAAAGCAACATGAAACAAACTCATCGCCGCCGTTGGAGGCGGCTTTTGCAAGGGCTGTGTCTTTACGGATTGCTCTGCGGGTTTTTCTGGGCATATCTGACTGTGCAGACACGTTCACAAAACCGTATGACCCATACTCCCGCCGCTATGGCACAATTGACCATACAGCCGAACCAGACGGCATCACTTTGCCTTGCAGCACAGGAGTATCGTTGGGAACTGCCGCGGTTAGATTCTCAGTGGCTTTGGCTGGCAGCACTGCCGGACACTGCCGGAAATGGTGCGGTACTGCTTTGGCAGCTGCTGACAGACTGGTAAGGGATCACTGCGTTTCCAGATTCTCTGAAAATTTTCTGTGAACATCTCGGATATTTCCGCAGAACCTCTTGCATTTATCCTGAGAATGTGCTATAATAAATAAGTCGTCAGACAAGATAGATACGATTCTGATGATGTTTTTCCGATATGCGCCTGTAGCTCAGCTGGATAGAGTGTCAGACTCCGACTCTGAAGGTCGTGCGTTCGAATCGCATCAGGCGTACCAACCCACCTAAGGTTTTACTTTAGGTGGGTTTTGTTTTTATCAGCGTGCGGAAAGGAGTGCGTTTTATGCAGCGGCAGAATATTGACAGCGGCAACGCGTTCGACTGGGGAAAGACTTCTCAAGATTACGGAAAGTTTCGGGACATCTATCCCCCGTTATTTTATCAGAAAATAGTGGAGAGAAATTGCGGCACTGCCGGACAGGAAGTGTTGGACATCGGAACAGGAACGGGCGTTCTGCCCCGAAATATGTACCGGTTCGGGGCACATTGGACAGGCAGCGATATTGCTCCAAATCAGATCGCAGAGGCAAAACGGCTTTCGGCGGGTATGGAAATCTCCTATCTTGTTTCGCCGGCGGAGGAACTGGACTTTGCCGGAAAGCAGTTTGACTGCATTACTGCCTGTCAGTGCTACTGGTACTTTGACAATCAAAAGGCGGCTCCGGTATTTGCAAGGCTTCTGAAGCCGCATGGGAAACTGTTGCTGCTCTGCATGGAATGGCTGCCATATTCAGACAAGATTGCTGAAGCCAGCGAAAAACTGGTGTTGCAGTATAATCCAAAATGGAGTGGAGCAGGAGAAACCAAGCATCCGATTTCCGTTGCACCGGAACTGTTGGAATACTTTGATCTGACCTATCACGAGGAATACGAATTGGACGTGCCCTTTACCCGCACCAGCTGGAACGGTCGTATGAAAGCTTGTCGCGGTATCGGAGCTTCGCTGACGCCGGAAGAAATTGCGGCATGGGAAAAAGAACATTTGCAGTTGTTGGAGCGTATTGCACCGGAGACATTTTTGGTACGGCATTATGCGGCAATTGCGGAACTGCGAAAGAAGTAAACATGCATCGGATACAAGCAAAAAACATCTTATCTGCCACAAATGGTATGAATCTGTATCGTGGTTGCACACACGGCTGCATCTATTGCGACAGTCGTTCGGCATGCTATCAAATGGAACACGATTTTGAAGATGTGGCAGTGAAAGAAAACGCTCCACAGTTGCTGGAGGAAGCTTTGCGGAGAAAGCGGCGGCTCTGCATGATCGGAACCGGTGCCATGAGCGATCCGTATTTACACTGCGAAGAACAGCTGGGGCTGACACGGCAATGCCTGGAGTTGATTGCAAAATATGGATTTGGTGCAACGGTATTGACGAAGTCGGATCGCGTTTTAAGAGATCTGGATTTGCTGCAAAAGATTCAGCAGAATGCAAAGTGTGTGGTGCAGATGACGTTGACCACGTGGGACGAAACGCTCTGTCGCATTCTGGAACCCCATGTCTGCACCACCAGACGGCGGTATGAAGTGCTGAAGATCATGCAGGCAAATGGAATTCCAACGGTGGTATGGCTCACGCCGATTTTGCCGTTTTTAAATGATACAGAGCAAAATCTCCGCGGCATTCTGGAATACTGTTTTGATGCTGGTGTAAAAGGCATTTGCTGTTTCGGTATGGGCGTTACTCTGCGGGAAGGCGATCGGGAATTCTTTTATGCACAGTTGGACAAGCATTTCCCCGGCATGAAAGAGCAGTACATACGTCGGTTTGGGAATGCTTATGAGTGCTCCAGTCCCAATCAGGCACGGCTCATGACAATTTTCCGCGAGTCTTGTGCCAAGTATGATGTCATGTATGAACCAAATCAAATTTTCGCCTACTTGCGGGAATTTCCGGAATGTCATCGGCAGTTGTCTTTGTTTTAGTGTGCTGTGTGAACGCTAAGAAAACGCTGCATAAAGCCCGTCTGACGGCTTTGCACGCAATCTGGTTACATGAGCTTTATTCAGTATTGCCCTAATTTTATATGTTCTCAATCAAATAAAATTAGTATACTATGTAAAAGATAAATGATTCACAAAAAAGTCACCGTCATCATAAAAGTAAAATCGTCCTGAAGAAACAGACTTTCTTCAGGACGATTTTTGTTGTTATTTTCCGGTAGGTGCTTTCGTTTCCAGCCAACGCAGCATTTCGTGGAACCCGTCTTCTGTCATGGGATACGTCTGTTCCTCCTCAATGTCTGCCAGTTCCGAACAAAGACGGCTGTGCCAGATCTGCACGGTGAAGTTCTCCCCCGGTATGATCTTATAGCTAAGCTTGCCGTAGCTGCCGGTAAAAGTGTTTCCGAATTCAAAATAGGTGTACTGTGGAATGTCATAGACTTCCGATGCAGGATTTTTTCGCATGTTCTTTTTCTCCTATGCCAGCCGCCTGAAGCAGCGGAATGACTTCTTTTAAATTTTCGGCGATGCCAAACAAGCGGTCCCTGTCCCCTGCTTCCGGCGGTGTCAGGTCGGGAACCAGAATCACATTACAGTGTGCGGACAGCCCTGCGGTAATGCCGTTGGGCGAATCCTCAATTGCCACGCACTGTTCCGGCGGCAAGTGCAGAGCCTTTGCCGCCACCAGATAGATGTCCGGATCCGGCTTGCCGTGAAGCACCTGATTACCGCCGACAATTTGCGGAAACTGCCCAGCCAGTCCAGCCAGTTCCAGCCGCTGTTCTGCCAGTTCTTTGGAGGTGGCGGTGGCAATGGCATAAGGCAGTCCGGATTCACGGCAGAATTGCAGCAATTCTGCAATGCCGGATTTCTGTTCTACGCCGTGCTCTGCAATATATTGGGAAACCAGTTCCCGCCGGCGGTCACGTACTTTGAAATAGTCAAAGTTTTCTCCGTAAAGCTGCCGGAAGTAAGGCTGGGCGTGGGCGGCACAGCAGCTTCGGACATGCAGGGCGGCTTCTTCTGACATGGGATACCCCAGTTCCTTTGCACTTTGCAGCCAGCAGCGGAAATAGATTTTTTCCGTATCCAGCAACACGCCGTCCATATCAAAAATCAATCCGCGAATGGTGCTCACTGGTTCTGTCCTCCTGCATTGGTCAGCATCTGCCGCAGGGCTGCCAAGTCGAAACCATTTACCATGGAATCCGTGTACACGTCAGCACACTGATATGCCTGTTGGGAAATGGTTTCACTGCCCAGCAGATAACGGCACAGGCGAACGGCATCGGTGATGTTGACGGTACCGTCCAGTGTGACATCACCCTTCTGCCATGTCGGCTGTGCAGAAGTTTCTGTGGTTGATGTGGTTGTGTCACTTTCGCTGACAGAAGACGAAGCTGTTGTCGTTTCTGTAGTAGTTTCTTCCGACGATTCTGTTGCAGAGGTTTCTGTAGAAATGGTAGTTGCTTCTGTTGTGGTCGAAACGGTTGTTTCTGTTGTTGCTTCTGTAGAATTTGTAGTTGTTTCAATTGCAGTTGTTGTGGTTTCGGTAGCGGTAGTCACTTCTGTCGTTGTTGCAGGTGTCGGTGTGGGTGTTGTACCGTTCAGGTAAGCAGATACCTGCTCCGACCAGTATTTTCCCATGCAGGCGTAGCCGGCTTCATTGGGGTGTACGCCGTCCTTTAATCCCGTTTTCACATCTACAACGCTATTGATGTCTGCAAACCGAATTCGTGCTCCGGCAGCCTGCTTTTTCTCTACCAGTTCTTTGACAGAGGCATTGTAGTTGTCTACGCTCTGCTCTACCAGTGCTGTAAATTCTTCCGGATTGTTTTCATAGGAATAGCCGCTGGACTGATATGCCCAGAGCCAGTCATGCCGTACTGATACGTCAATATCCGGTACTGATGTCACGAACAGCATGCTGTTGCTGTCTATGCTGTCCAGCAACTTGTCTACCAGTTTTTCCAGACGGTCTGTAATGCCAGCATTCTGGTTGTCAAGCAGATCATTGGTGCCGATTTGCAGCAAGACAATATCCGGATCGTATGCTTCGATCATATTGCCTGTGACATTGTTATTGTAATAGGTCGTGTCAAAAATGGTTTCATACAGTCCCTGCCGACTTCCGATTTTCTCAATGGCATAGCCGCTGTAGCCGGCATGGGCGGGGTCATACTGGAATGTTACGCCGTCAGAGGTGGTGTAGGAAACAGAATCAGACCAGTTGTTTTTCGGTCCCACCATATCAAAATTGGTAAATCCTTTTTGCTGCATTTCGTAGCAAAAGTATTTTCGATAGCCGTTGTCCCCGTTGATATAGCCGTCTGTAATGGAGTCTCCCATTGCCAGAATCCGTATCGGTTCTGTAGTGTCTTCTGCGGCAACCGGTGCAGCTGCCATACCGGCTGCAAGGGGCAGTACGCCGATACAAAGGCTTGTTAAAACGGCAAGTATTTTTTGTTTCATCATATTATTCTTCCTTTCATGTAATTCCTTATTCCTGAATCAATTTGACAAGAGCATCTGTGATCACAGTGCCGCCCTCGTCATTCGGGTGTTGTCCGTAAACGGTTTTTGAAGCATCTGACGGGTCTGCCAACAGGGAGGCAACATCAAAATAAGTCGCTCCGTTGTCCTTGGCAATGCCCTCCACCGTTTCGTTATAGGCAGTTCGAATTCCATCCAATTCTGGTGTCATGTCAAATGGCGGAGAGTTCCACAAAATCGTGCGAATGCCGGCATCGGTACAAGTTCTGGTGATCTTCCGGACATCTGCTTCGATTTCTTCCGGTGTGGCATGACCAGTGCCACCATAAGGTCCGCTGATGATGTCGTTGGTGCCGAATGCCACGGTAATCAGATCTGCACCGGCAACAGCACGATTCAGCCAGTTGCCCTGCCGGGCACAGTCAGAGGCACGGGCATAGCCGATTCCCAGATTCCACAGGCTGTAATCTTCTGTACCCAATTGATCCAGCAGCTGGGCTGCCCAGAATTGATACCCGAATTCGGAAGTCTGGCATCCCTGTGTGACAGAGTCCCCCAACGTGACAATTCGAGTCTTGACTTTTCGGTCACAGCCCACAAGCTGGGGCACAGGAATTTCATTGGTGTAGAGGAATCCCTTTCCGTCCCCGTTATCAGCATAGGCGTAGGTCAGGTTAGACATGGCAATTGCCGGAATATTCGTGCCATTGACTGTCCATTCCCACAGCAGATAGTGTCCTTCCGGCACGTTCAGCGTTACGGGATCGCTCCAGAAAGTTTCGTCAGGAGCGACTTCTTTGGTCGCACTGCCGGAAAAGGTCACGGCTGCGGAAACTGTTGGTTCCACGTTGGCATCGAATTCCGTGCCGCCATCATAGACAGTTGCCTTTTCAATGGTGTAGCTGCCGCCGGACATACCCACATAACTTTCGCTGCCGTCACCCCATGTGGAATCTACCGTATTGGAAAAGTAAAACCGGTAGTCATACTCCCCTGCCGCTTCTACCGGAAACCATGCCCGATAGGTCACATGTTCTGCGTTTTTGATAACGGTATTGCTGCCAGTAGAAATCACGGTATTGGACACGTAAGTATCCAGCAGAGAAAGTTCCTGATCTGCTGTTGAAGTAGTTTCGGCACTTTCTTCTGTTGGCGTACTTGATGTGCCGCAGCTTGCAAAAGCTATGGTCAATGCTACCGTTGTTAGAAGTGCCAAAATTTGTTTCCGTTGGATTCTTTTCATACAACGCCTCCCGTCTTTTTCATCATGACTCATTGTAGCACGGCAATTTTCTTTTGTCAAGGACAATTTTATGCTTTTTCTTTTTGCAAATTTGTTTCTTAAAATAAATTTATGCACAATAAAATTGCAGTGCTGTTAGAATTTTTTATACGAAACGCTTGCTTATAGAGCAAGAATATGCTATAATAAAAATGTTCGTAAGAAAATTGGCATGAAAGATGTATGCCACAACTGAAAAAAAGGAGAATTGAAATGAAAAAACGCATCTTCGCGGGAATTACGGCAAGCATTCTTGCTCTTTCCTGTGCTGTACAAGTGCCGGCAATTTTGTCCGCTTCGGCTGCTGGAAATTATGAAATGCAGTTGAACATCAAATTGAACGGTGAAAAGAAAGCAATCAGCCCGTATATCTACGGTGTGAACGAAGCCGGAAATTCAACCAGTTTGAAAAAAGTGACAACGCATTCGCTGCGGCAGGGCGGCAATCGTTTTACTGGCTACAACTGGGAAAATAATTATTCCAATGCCGGTCGGGACTGGAACGATAGTTCTGACACAAACATGGGAGATGTAACAGACGGTCCGGCATATCAGGCACGCCGACTGTCGAAGGAAGCTGCTGAAAACAACGTAGACTACAAAATGGCAACGCTGCAAATGGCGGGTTATACTTCCGCAGATAAAAATGGAACTGTGGCAGCTTCGGAAGTAGCACCGTCCTCTCGTTGGAATAAGGTGGAATTTCAGAAAGACGGTGCACTGTCTGACACGCCGGATCTGACGGACGACACGGTATACATGGACGAGTATGTCAATTACCTGATCAATAATCTGGGGGATTCTACAACTTCTACCGGTATTCAGGGATATAATCTGGACAATGAACCGGTACTCTGGAATGATACGCACCCCCTGCTGCACAAGGACGAAGTTTCCAACAGCGAACTGATCTCCAAGTCGGTTGCTCTGGCAAAGGTGGTAAAAAATCTTGACCCCAATGCAGAAATTTACGGTCCGGCATTCTGGGGAATTCTCCCCTGTGTACAGGCAGGAAGCGGCGACAACTTCAAGGATCCGGATTGGGAAGCTGTCAAAGGACAGTATTCGTGGTATATGGATTACTACCTGAAACAAATGGCAGATGCAGAGCAGGAAAACGGCAAACGACTGTTAGATGTGGTTGATGTTCACTACTATGCACAGGACTGCGAAACAGATGACGGCATTTTGCAGGCGGCGAGAAGCCTGTACGATCCGAATTACAAGGAAAACAGCTGGCTGACACAGTGGTTTGGGGGTTCGTTCCCGTTCCTCACCAGAATGCAGGAGTCTATTGACAAGTACTATCCGGGTACCAAGCTGGCACTGACGGAGTATAATCTGGCAAACATCAGCAAGGAATCTACAACTGGAAAATCTGTAATTTCTGCCATTGCAGAAACTGAAGCGTTGGGGGCTTTTGCCGATCAGGGCGTATATTTGGCAACCTATTGGGGAACACTTTCTCTTTGTCCGTATGTGACCAGTGCGATCAACCTTTACACTAACTATGACGGCAATGGCGGTGCATTCGGGGATACCCTTGTGGAGTCCTCCTCTGCTGACCTGTCTAAGGCGGCAATCTTTGCGGCAATTGATGGCTCTGATGACAGTGAAGTGACTACAGTGATTTCCAACAAGGATAAGGAAAATACAGAAAAAGCGGTTATTTCTCTGGAAGGCACAGACACTGACTATCAGAGTGCTGTTGTCTATGCTATCACACAGGACAGCAGTGATATTCAGATTCTGGATGTGCAGAATGATGTTTCCGGCAATCAGGTAACTGTAGAACTGCCGCCGTTGTCTGTGGCTCAAGTGGTGATTTCTGACGAAAAGACCAATGTGACAATTCCGGAAAAACCGAATATTGAAATCAAAAAGACCACTTACAATATCAGCGATTTGTCGACAAATACCGCAGGCAATCCGATGATTCCGCTGGGTGACAAGGAACACCTGAAAGAAATTATTGTGAACGCTACTGTGTCTTCGAATGCCGGATCTTCGTGGGCTGTCGGCGGCGGAGCTCTCTGCTTTAACGAAGTCGTGAAAAAGGGTTCTTCCTCTGCTGGCGTTTGGGGAAACAAGTCTTTCCAATACCGTCTGGGCACAAGTGATATAACAGTTCCTTTTGACGATCAGTTTACTATTTCTTTGAGTGACGGCAAGAGTGAAAATATTACTGGTTCCTGCAATGATGAAAGTGCAGAATTACAGAACTGGTGGGCTTCTTCCGAAAACGATTCCAAAAATGGCGAAGATATCTCTACTACATTTAATACAGTGACATTGGTGTATGAATACAATTATGACAAACCGGACGAAACGACTACAACGCCGGCAGAAACAACCACAACAACAGAAACAACGATGACAGAATCCACTTCGGAAACTGTTTCTGAAACCACTGCTTCTACAGAAGAAACAGCATTGACTACAGAGAGTACCGCTGCTTCGACGGAAAGCAGCACCACCACTGCTGTGTCCTCGGAAGAAACAACCACGACTGCAACAGAAACTACCTCTGCTGCAACTTCTTCTGAACAGGTAAACCCGTCCGCAGTTTTGTATGGCGATGTTACGCTGGATGGCAGAGTGGATATTACTGATGCGGTGCTGCTGAACAAGGCAACTGCTGGTCAGGTAGAACTGAATGTACAGGCAAAGGGCAATGCCGACTGCAACGCTGATGGACAGACGGACAGCAATGATGCAATTTGCCTGCTGCGGTTCTTGGTGCATATCATCAATACGTTGCCGGAACAGTAAGCCTCTGCAAATATTTATGACAACGAAAGCCACTCCGATTTTGGAGTGGCTTTTTTGTTTGGATTCGTTTAACAATATTTACAGAAGCGAAAGCTGTCCGCTTTCCGGCAGATCTTTCGCCATGCCACCAGTTGCCGGAATGGTTTTTACACGATATTTTTTCAGTGCAATGCATTCTTCTTCGTTCAGCACACGTGCTTCGCAGACAAGGTGTTTTGCTTTCAATGTGACTACCTGTACGCCCTGTGTATCACGGGTGGACTTTGCGGAAATCAGTGCAGTATCTGCCAGCACTGCCCGATTGCCGTCTGTACGGAAAAAGACAGAGCAGGATTCCTCGCCGCTTGGAATTTGCAGAATTTGTACCAGTGGCGAACGGTCGCTGTAAGCCTTTTGCAGCTTCTTACGGTTGGTTTTCGTTGCGTAGGCAGACATCGGTACACGGGCCGCCTTTCCGTTGGCAAATACAAAGAGCAAATCACCTTGGTAATCTGCGGTGGCAATCATTTGCACCACGAATTCCCCGTCAGCAAATCCCAGTTTTGCCGGAATGTAATCGCCCATGACGCTGGCTTTGGTTTCCGTAAAGTCGCTGGCTTTGGTTTTGTAAACCTGCTGTTGGTTGGTGAAAAACAGCAGTTCGATGCAGTTGGTGGTTTCCAGATGACAGACGATCTGGTCTTCCTCTTTCAGCTTTTGTTCGCTGCTCATGCGGAGAGAAGCTGGTGTGATCTTTTTGAAGTAACCACTCTGCGACAGAAACAGGTGTACCGGATAATCGGGAATATCTTCTTCGTCTGGTTCTTCCTCGATGTCAGACGCATAATAGAACAGTGTCTTTCGGGGCTGTCCGTATTTTTTTGCGGTTTCTTTCAACTCTGCAATGATGATTTTCTTCATCTTTTTCGGATCCGCAATGGTTTCTTCCAGTTCGGCAATTTCCTGTTTCAACTGGTCGATCTCCTGCGTGCGTTTCAGAATGTATTCCCGATTCAAGTGCCGCAGTTTGATCTCTGCCACATATTCTGCCTGAATCTCATCAATGCCGAAGCCGATCATCAGATTTGGTACAACATCTGCTTCTTCGACGGTTTCCCGCACGATGCGAATTGCCTTATCAATGTCCAGCAGGATTTTTTCCAGACCAAGGAGCAGATGCAGTTTTTCCTGTTTTTTCTGGAGATCGAATACCAGACGGCGGCGGATACATTCCAGACGAAATGCAGACCATTCCTCCAGAATTTCTCGCACGCCCATAACGCGGGGTGCTCCGCCGACCAGAATATTGAAGTTGCAGGAGTAGTTGTCTTGCAGCGGTGTCATGCGGAACAGCTTCTGCATGACCTTTTCCGGATCAGAGCCTCGCTTTAAGTCAATGGCGATCTTCAAGCCGTCAATGTCGGTTTCGTCGCGGACGTAAGAAACTTCCCGTAGTTTGCCCTGTTTGATGCAGTCCACGATCTTGTCTTTGATTGCTTCAATGGTGGTGCTGTACGGGATCTCTGTGACTTCCAGACAGTTGTCCTGTTTGTTGTAGTTCCATTTTGCACGGACAGTTACGCTGCCGCGACCGGTATCATAAATTTTTTGCAGTTCTGTTTCATTGTAGAACAGAAAGCCGCCGCCGGGAAAATCCGGTCCTTTCAGTGTAGACAGAATATCATGCTCCGGATTTTTCAGCACGGCAATGGTTGTTTCGCAGACTTCTGCCAGATTGAACGGGCAGACGCTGCTTGCCATGGAAACGGCAATACCTACATTGGCATTAACCAGTACGGTGGGAAATGTTGCCGGAAACAGTGTCGGCTCCTGCATGGTATTGTCGTAGTTCGGAACAAAGTCTACTGTGTCTTTGTCAATGTCCCGAAACAGTTCGTTACAAATCGGTTCCAGTTTGACTTCCGTATAACGGGAGGCGGCGTATGCCATATCTTTTGAATATGCCTTACCAAAGTTTCCCTTGGATTGCACGTAGGGGTGCAGCAGTGCCTCGTTGCCTCTTGCCAGACGCACCATGGTTTCATAGATAGCACTGTCACCGTGGGGATTCAGCCGCATGGTCTGCCCTACAACGTTTGCCGATTTGGTCAGCCCGCCGGTGAGCAGTCCCATTTTATACATGGTGTACAGCAGTTTCCGGTGAGAAGGCTTGAAGCCGTCGATCTCCGGCAGTGCACGGGAAATGATAACGCTCATGGCGTAGGGCATATAGTTTTTTTCCAGTGTATCTGTAATTTTTTCTTCTTCCACAATGCCGGCACCGGCAATATAGGCATTGGGAATTGCATTTTTCTTTGGTTTTTCAGATTGCTTTTTTCGTGCCATTTTTGCCCTCGCTTTTATGAAATGTCCGCCAGTTCCAGATACTCGCTGCCGTATTCTGCAATGAAGTCTTTTCGACCTTGCAGGTCATCGCCCAGCAGAATGTCGAACATCTTTGCTGTTTCTTCGATGCCTGCCGCAGTCACCTGAATCAGCCGGCGGGTTTCCGGATTCATGGTTGTCAGAGCCATCATGTCTGCTTCGTTTTCGCCCAGACCTTTTGAACGCTGGAGGGTGTACTTCTCCCCTTCCAGTGTTGCCAGAATCTCTGCTTTTTCCTTTTCGGTATAGGCAAAGTATGTCCGCTTTTTGGTTGTGATTTCAAACAGCGGAGATTCTGCGATATACACATAGCCTTTGTCGATCAGTGTCGGTGTCAGACGATACAGCATAGTGAGAATCAGTGTTCGAATCTGGAAACCGTCTACATCGGCATCGGTACAGATGACAATTTTATTCCAACGAAGACCTTCCAGATGGAAAGAGGAAATATCCTTGTTTGCCTTGGTAGTAACTTCTACCCCGCAGCCCAGCAGCTTGACAATATCAGTAATGATCTCGTTTTTGAAGATCTTGTTGTAGTCTGCTTTCAGGCAGTTCAGGATTTTGCCACGAACCGGAATGACTGCCTGAAATTCTGCATCTCGTGCCATTTTTACGGAACCCAATGCAGAGTCACCCTCTACGATGTACAATTCCCGACGGGACAGGTCTTTGCTCCGGCAGTCTACAAATTTCGGGATCATGTTGGTGACGTCAATGCTGCCGGTCAGCTTTTTCTTGAGGTTCAGACGGGTCTTTTCGGCATTTTCACGGCTGCGTTTATTGATCAGCACCTGTGCTGCAATTTTTTCTGCTTCGTCCGGATTTTCAATGAAGTAGATCTCCAGCTGATGCTTGAGGAATTCCGTCATGGCTTCGTAGATAAATTTGTTGGTGATCGCCTTTTTGGTTTGGTTCTCATAGCTGGTTTCTGTGGAAAAACTGGAAGAAATCAGCACCAGGCTGGATTCCACGTCCTCAAATTTCAGTTTGGCTTCACTTTTCAGGTATTTGTTATTCTGCCGCAGATAGGTATCGATCTGGGATACCAGTGCCTGCCGCACAGCTTTATCCGGCGAGCCGCCGTGTTCCAGCCAGCTGGAATTGTGATAGTATTCCAGTCGCTGCACCTGATTGGAAAAGGTCAGAGCCACATTCAGCTTCACCTTATAGGTCGGCTTATCCTCACGGTCACGGCCCTCTCGCTGGCAGCTCCAGTTCTGTACGGAAGTCAGTGTGTTTTCTCCGGCGATTTCCCGCACATAGTCTGCAATACCATTTTCGTAGAGATACTGCCGTTCGGTAAAAGTGCCGTCAGCTTCTTCTTTTCGGTAGAGGAACAACAGGTTCGGGTTGACAACTGCCTGCCGCCGCAGAGTGTCACAGAAATAATCATCTGGTATTTCGATCTCTGTAAAAACGTCCAGATCCGGCAGCCAGTGAGTTCGTGTGCCAGTCTGCTTCTTCTTGGTCGGCTTCTTTTGCAGTCCGCCTACATTGACACCCTTTTCGAAATGCAGGTTGTACTGAAAGCCGTCACGAATGATCTCTACGTCCATGTAAGAGGAAGCGAACTGTGTGGCACAAAGTCCCAGACCGTTCAGTCCCAGAGAATACGCGTAGTTGTCATCATTGGAGTTGTATTTACCGCCTGCATAGAGTTCACAGTAGACCAGTTCCCAGTTATAGCGGTTTTCGTTTTTATTGAAATCTACCGGACAGCCTCTGCCGAAGTCTTCCACTTCAATGGAATTGTCCTGATAGCGTGTCACGACGATCTTGCTGCCGTATCCGGCACGTGCTTCATCGATAGAGTTGGAAATGATTTCAAAAACCGAATGGGCACAGCCGTCCAGTCCGTCAGAGCCAAAAATGACACCGGGGCGTTTTCGTACCTTGTCTGGTCCTTTGAGCATCGTGATACTTTCATTATCATAAGATTGCTTTTTCGCCATGTTCGTTCCTTTCTACCGGAAAAGTTCCGGCTTTTTCAGCGGTTTTTCTGCATGAAAAAGTTTCCGCTTGTAGTGCATTATTCCTATCATACCACAAAACTAACGGAAAATCAAGCTTTTTCTGAAATTTTGAAAGAATCAGCATAAGAGCTCTCACAGAATTGCCGGATTTTTTTGTGGTTCTGCCTAGGAATTTCATTTGGACAGTATTCTGTCAGCTTTATGTGCAGTTGTCATGGGAATTCAAAGAAATGCGTTGATTTTTGCATGGATTTCTGCTATAATAGCAGAGAATAAGAACACTGAAAAAGAGAGGCTATGCAACTATGATATTGTTATCTGCACAAAATATTGCCAAGACATATATGGAACGAAAAGTACTGGACGACGTTTCCTTCTTTTTGAATGAGGGTGATAAGGTGGGGATTATCGGCATCAATGGTACCGGAAAGTCTACACTTTTGCGAATCCTTGCCGGAGCCGAGGAGCCGGACAGCGGTAATGTCATTCGCACTAACGGAATCCGCATCTCATACCTGCCGCAAATTCCGGAGTTTGAACCGCATGGCAGCGTATTGGAACAAGTCATGCTGCATCTGCCGGCAGACCTCAAAGAGGCGAAGACGTTTGAAGCAAAGTCGATTCTGGGAAAACTGGGCATTACAGACGAAACCAGAGATATTAGTACATTGTCCGGCGGCGAAAAGCGGCGTGCCGGCATTGCTGCTGCTCTGATTCAGCCCAGCGATGTTTTGCTGCTGGACGAACCGACCAACCATATTGACAACGAAACGGTTCGATTGCTGGAAGAACAGTTATTGAAATATCGGGGTGCCATTGTTATGGTAACCCACGACCGGTACTTTCTGAACCGCATTACCCGAAAAATTGTTGAAGTAGACAGAGGAAAGATTTTCGAATATGAGGGAAATTACAGTACGTATCTGGAACAGAAAGCACAGCGGGAAGTTGACGCAGAAGCAAAGGAACGAAAAAATCGTTCTTTGTATCGGCAGGAGTTGGAATGGATTCGCCGCGGCGTTCGTGCAAGAGGCACCAAGTCTAAGGATCGGATCGCACGGTTTCACGAATTGGAAAATCGTGAGAAGCCAGCAGAAGCAGAAAAAATGCAGCTGCAATCGGTTTCCTCTCGACTGGGAAAGAAAACTGTGGAAATTCATGCAATCACCAAGGCTGTGAATGGCAGAATGCTGATTCATGATTTTTCCTACCAACTTCCACGCGATGCCAGAATCGGCATTGTTGGGCAAAATGGTGCCGGAAAGTCCACGCTGATCAAGATGCTCTGCGGACAAATCTCGCCGGACAATGGTTCTATTGAACTCGGTGATACAGTACGCATTGGCTATTTTTCTCAAGAGTGTGAAAGCATGGATCCCAACCAGCGAGTCATTGATTACATTCGGGAAACTGCAGAGCGAATTCAAACACCGGACGGCACGGTTACTGCGGCGACAATGCTGGAGCGATTCCTTTTTACTTCAGAATTACAGTGGAATCGAATTGAAAAGTTGTCTGGCGGTGAACGGAAACGGCTTTATCTTTTGAAAGTGCTGATGACTGCCCCAAATGTGTTGCTGCTGGACGAGCCGACCAATGATCTGGACATTGCAACACTTACTATTTTGGAGGACTATCTCCGCAGTTTTCAAGGGGCTGTTCTTGCGATTTCTCATGACCGGTATTTCTTAGACAAAATGGCTTCAGAAATCTGGGAACTGACGGGAAATGGCGAGGTTCGTCGCTATAATGGCAATTATCAGGATTACATGGAAAAGGCTCTGCCGGAAAATGCGACAGAAAAGCCCAAAAAGCAAACGGAAAAGAAAGAACGCGTTTTCAACGGCAGGAAAAAGCTGAAGTTTTCTTTCAAGGAGCAGCGGGAATACGATACCATTGATGATGAAATTGCCGATTTGGAAGAACAGATTCGGCTGACAGAAACGGAGATTACTGCGAGTGTGTCGGATTATGTGAAGCTGCAGGAATTGTCTGACCGGAAAGAAGAACTGGAAGTGCTTCTGGCAGAGAAAATGGAGCGTTGGGTGTATTTGAATGATCTGGCGGAACGGATTGCGAATGGGGAAATGGAGTAAAATGTGATAGAATAAGAGCGTGTTCTGTTTTTCGCAGGGCCGAAGAATTCTGGATTTGTATGTTGTACGTTGGGAGATTGAAGTCTATTTCCGTGATTGCAAGATGAAGCTTGCTGTTGATAAGTATCAGATTCGATCCGCAAATGGAATCAAACACTTCTGGCTCATTGCATCTCTTGCTTACATGATCGCTTGCTTTGAATCAAAACGGTACAATTTCTCGGAAGGATATCATTTGCTGTCCCAAATGATTCGAAGAGAGCAGATCTCTTTCGTTTTTGACTATGCTCAAAACGGTGGGGATAAGTCTGCCCTTTTGGAGAATATTGCTTAACCACTTTTGTGCATTTTCACGAAAACGGTGTTGGGATGCTCATTTATAGTATAGATTATACCTCATCTTCCTTTCCCAGATCACAAATAACACTTACCGCTTCGTTATTTTCCTCTGGCCATCCTGTCGTATTATACACTTTAAACGCTGCTACTAGGGAATTAATCAATTTATGATCTTCTACTATCATGTTTACTGAAATATCAATACGACTGATTTCCCAAATGACATTCTTGCCATTAATTCTTTTTTTAGCTTGAACAGGAATTGGTTGTCCATTATACATAAATATAAATTCTTCAATACATTCTAAAGTTTCTTTGTGTGTATAACAATGAGCTAACCACATATTACTGCTATTGTCTATTGTGATATATGAAGGTGTGATTCCTTCCATTATATCCCTATAGTTTCCGTAGGGATTTTTTATCTTCATATCTGATATCTTTTTCTTCTCAGAAATTGATAACTTTTTGTTTACAAACGCCATAATAAAGACCTCCAATGTACTGAACTCAATCGTACATATATTTTTTCAACTATAAATGAGCATCCCTAAGGCAACACCGCACAATTGCCAAACAAGCAAAAATATGATATAATAGATATATGGAAAGACAAATGACTATATGGAAAGACAAATGACGCTGGCAGAAATCAACGATGAACTTGGTGCAGCCAGAACCAATAAAAAAGAATTTTTAGAGAAGCTTGAAGCGATCATACCATGGGAAACATTTCTTGAACTGATACAGCCGAGTTATTACAAAGGAGAACTTGGCAATAAACCATACCCATTGGAATTGATGCTGAGAATATTCATATTGCAGAATGTCTACAATCTCGCAGACATGGCAGTCATGAACGAAGTGATCGACAGCCGTGCATTCTCCAATTTTTGTGGAATCAACTCACCGAGCGAAGTCCCAAACGGTGATACGAGATGTAGATTTATCAATTTTTTCCTCGTTTGCGTTTTGATATTTTGTTTTACGATATTCGTTCACTTTACTTTTCGCAGTTTCCAGATTTTCAAAATCCTTTCTAATTTCACCTACTGTTGTATTTTTATTATATCCACAAAATGAAATTTTTATATCTTTTTTGTCTTCGGCCATTATTTTCTCTCCTTAAAATTTGTGCAGTATTGCCTTGAATCTCATCTGCCCTCTTGCTTGTTCTTCAAAAAAGCCAGACAGGCATTTGCAGTTCCGTGGGTGAAGCCTTGCTTGTCGATCAACATGGTGAAATCCTGACGGGCAAAATATAGCACGATCCACCGTTTATCGCATCGAATCCATGTCAGGTTCTCATATTCCAGCTGGTATTTTTCCAAGGAGGAAGTGCTCATCATGCGGATACATTCCGGTAAAAAAGTGTATTGGTTGACCGCCTGTAGATCCAGTTTCCCCCTTGTGCGGCGAATGCGGTCTTGTATCTGTTTTTTCGGCAGATGCCATATCCAAAAGGCAGCAGCCAGCAGCAGCAAAAAAAAGAAATCCAAAAATCCAAGGTGAAAATCTGCCGTATCGCCAATTCCCAACAAAATGCCCCGATAGATCAGCCGTTCCAAAAACGGTATTGCCAGCAGAATTCCAATGGCACGGCAGATAATGCAGTGCTGTTTCTTCTGCATCTGTAAAATTGCAGCGTATCCGTCTTCTGTAATGCGTGTTGTGTTCTCAAAGTAGTCCAAAACGGCACCTCCTGTTTCTGCGATATTTTTATTATACCATGCGGGAAACGGTTTGTAAAGTTGTTTCGGAAAAAAGTCGAATTATGTCTTGACGAAACTGGGGCTTCTATGGTACAATAAAATATATACAAAACTGAATTTTTATATCGGAGGAAAACTATATGAAGTTCACAAAAATCATAGCTGCTGCACTGGCACTGCTCTGCGGTTCTGCCATGCTGCCGAAAGCCACTGTCGGTGCGGAAGAAGTACTCTTGGATTCTGGCATTGATTATACGGAATCTACGGAAACACTTGGAAATCCGGGAGCCGGATACAGTTCCGGTGTTGCGGTCAACTGCAAGCCTAACGACACCAAGGTGTACAACCCGACTGCTAGTCTGGTGGTGCTCTTTGTGGACATTGGCGGCTTTTCCAGCGGAGCAAACGGAACGACTGACGACAGCGGCAATTATACCGCTGGTACGGACTATGATCTGGACGAAACGTTCTTTACAAACTTCCGAAAAACATTGGAAAACTGCCGCAAAAACGGCTGTACAATTGGTATTCGTTTTCGGTATGATGCGAATGGTGTCCGCAATCCCGAACCGGCTACTTTTGAGCAGATGTGCAAGCATATCGAACAAATACGGAAAGACGGTTTTCTGGAAGATTACAAGGACGTTATTGCCTATGTAGAAAGCGGCTTTGTGGGTTGCTACGGCGAACAATGGGGCGGAAAATACTGCTCTTTGGAAGACAAGGCGAAGCTGCTGGATCTGTTGTTAGATGTGGTTCCTGACCCGATTCCGGTAACTGTAAGAACACCGAATATCTTTGCCAAATGGGCCGGCATTGAGGAATCGGAACTGGGAGAATATGTGCTGGAACCGAACAGCAAAGCTTCTCGTGTGGGATTGTACAACGACGGTTACATGGGTTCTGATTCCGACCTGGGAACGTTTCACAATCGTGAACGAGATTTGAAGTGGCTGCGGCAGCAGACGTATACCTCCTATTATGGCGGAGAATTTTCCGGAAATCTGGACTTTGCCAAACAGTACGATACATATCTTCCGGAAAATGCGGTGCCGGAAATGTATTATTCGCACTTGAGCTATATCAATTCGAATATTTTTAAACTGTATCAGGATTACACTTTCGGAAAAGAATATGATGTAGAGAACGTAGACAACAGTGCTTACTATGGGGAAACTGTTTTCAAATTCATACGGGATCATATCGGGTATCGTTTTGTGCTGCGGGATTCCGATTTGAGCGAAAGCGTGGAGCAAAACGGTATTCTGAAAGTCTGCACCAAAATTGAGAATACTGGTTTTGCCAATCCGATCATGCAGCAAAAGGCAGAGATCATTCTGGAAAAGGACGGGAATTATATCCGGACAGCTGTTGATGCCAATGCAAACCAATGGTATTCCTGCACAACTGTTTCTCCGGAATTTGACCTGAAGCTTCCCGCAGGCATTGAAGCCGGCAAGTGGAATGTCTATCTGAAACTTTCCACGGGAGAAAACGACATCAGCGAAACTAACGTTCGTTCTATACAGTTTGCCAATCATGATACCTGGAACTCTGCTCTGGGTGCCAATTATCTGGGTAGCTTTTCTGCAACGGAATCTGACAAGCCGCAGACAGACAACGACTTTTATCAGATCAACACAGAACAGGAACTCCCCCATTCTGACGGTTCTGTCTACACTTATCAGAACCTTTCTGTTGTAGACGGTATCTCCAGCAATGACACGGAATATGCGGAGGACAAGTGCACTGTCACAGATGATAACGGCAATCAGCTGTACATCACTAACAACGACCAATATTTATACGTCTTTGCTGATTTGACATATGATGCTGCTTCTCCGGTGTACAACCTTTCATTCCAGAACAAAACAAGTGGCAAACGGTGCTGGATCTACTATCAGGGAAACGGATTTGTGTATTTCAACAATGGTGTTCCCAGTGGCTGTGTCCAGAAGCATGGCGGCAGAAAAGTCGAATTTCGGATTCCTTTGGGAGAACTGGTAGATTTGGAGGCTGGAACTGAAATTTCCAACATCAGTGTGACCATTCAGGATCAGGCAAATTCGTGGGTAAATGCTGGTTCTGCCAAGGCAGACAGCTATATTTTACAGGACAATTTTGATGTGTATTCCGCAAAGCAGACAGTTTACCTTGCAGAAAAGGACACCATGCTGCTGACACCGGAAACCTCTGGAACGGGGCTTTCTTACCAGTGGTACCACAATGGAAAAGCAATTGACGGAGCAACGGAAAAAGCCTATACCGTTACAGCAAATACGCAGGAGGACTGTGGGGTTTATTCTGTTGCAGTTTCCTCTCCGAGTGGCACGTTGAAAACTGTGGAATTGTGTGATGTTAAGGGCATTATTTCTCAGACAATTTCGGGTGATGTGAATCAGGACGGCGTTGTCAACACGGCAGATATAGTGGCTTTGCAGAAATATTTGTTGGGAATCGATATACTGACAGAGGAACAGGCAGAATTGGCTGACACAACGGCAGACGGCACGGTGAATGGTTTAGATCTGGGATTGCTGCGGAGCATGATCGGATAAACAAGAAGTAAGGCGATATATCACAGTTATAGGCAAAAGAAGTCGGAACAGAGTATGGAATATACTCTGTTCCGACTTTCTTCTTCTAGAAACTGTTTAAAAAATTAACCAGGAATCATTTTACTGCTTTTCTTTGCGATTTGCTTATGGTATAATATGAATAAGGATAAATTACCAGATTCGATTCCGCATATTGGGACATCCAGCCAAAACAAGAATTTCGCTTGTCACAAAATCATTGTTTTATGCGTTAAATTCTATGAGAACTGTTTTGGCTTGAAAATATGCGGAATCGATTTGGCTGTCCAAATCAATTACAAGGGAGATCAGAGGCGTTTATGAAAAAGAAGTATCTTCAGAAGCAAATTCTTGCTGCAATGCTGACTGGCGTAATTGTGGTAAACACTTGCCCGATTGTCGCTATGGCGGCAGAAACTATGCCGCCGGAAACGGAAATGGTGCAGGAAGCAACAGAAGAAACGACTGCAACAGAAGCGGCGGAAATCCCAGAAACTCCGGGAGCAGAAGTGCAAACAGAACTTTCCGGTTCGGAAGCTGTGGAAGTTACAACCACAGAAGCGGAAACAGAAATGGCTACGGCAGATGTTGAAACTGGAACGGAAGAAATTCCGCAGACGGATGCACCGGAGGATATCGCAGAAGATTCTGTCACGGCATTTGTCAACCGGCTGTACAACGTGTGCTTGGAACGGGAACCGGATTCTGCTGGCTTAAAAAATTGGCATGACAGGATCAGCAGCGGCAGCATTTCTGCGGTAGATGCTGTTAAGGGATTTTTGAACAGCAAGGAATATCAGAACAGACAGCTCAGTGATGAAGTGTATATCGCTAATTTGTATCAGGTTTTCTTGAATCGAACCGGAAGCAGTTCGGAAATTCAGCACTGGCTGACTATTTATCAGCAGGGCGTTTCTAAAAACTATCTGATGCATGGCTTTTCCAATTCCACTGAATTCACAAATCTGTGTGTTTCTTACGGCGTGACACGCGGCAGTATTGCATTGACAGAAGAACGTGACAAGTATCCGAATGTTGCGAAAATGGTAGTGAACTGTTATGCTGTTCTGGACAGAATGCCAAGTGGCAGCGAGATCAACCAATGGATTTCTAAAACCAGAAACGGCGGTTCCGGAACTGCACTGGTCAAAAATATCCTGCAATCCCGTGAGTATCAGAACAAAAGCAAGAATGCCAGTGATGCAGATTATATTGCAGACCTCTATCAGGCGTTTTTCGGCCGCAGCTGCAATACTTCTGAGGTGCAGTCGTGGAAAAATGTTTTGAGCAACGGTGTTTCCCGCAATTATCTGATGGCACAGTTTGCATCTTCGGCAGAATTCAAAAAGACTTGTTCTGCGGGCGGTATTTCCAGCGGAAATATTACACTGACTGAAGAACGGGACAAGCACCCCGGCGTGGCAAAAATGGTTGCTGGCTGTTATCAGATTCTGGGAAGAACGCCTGCGGGGACAGAAGTGGAAAACTGGGTCAAAAAGACGATCACTACCGGTTCTGGTGCAGAACTGGCAGACGGATTCTTCAAATCGCAGGAATATCACAACAAAAGCACCAGCAATGCACAGTATGTCAATGACCTTTATACGGCAATTTTCGGAAGAACTGCCGACAGCAGAGGCTTTTCTTCGTGGAAAAACGCTTTGGACAATGGTACTTCCCGCGATACAGTTCGAAATTCCTTCTATGAGAGTGCTGAGTTCAAACAGCTTTGCAAAAAGAATGGTATTGTAGACAAGAAAAATCGCTATCCGAAAGCTGCGGCTGTTCTGAATCAGGTAGGCTGGGATCTGAAAGCGGCGTTCCAGTGGTCTGCCGGCATGAAGTATTCCAAGTACACGGCGACAGCTGCTCCGGGAATGGAATATTACGCAAATTATGGATTCACCTGCAAAACCGGAAATTGCTATGTTATGGCAGCTACATTCTGCGAAATGGCACGGGAACTCGGCTATGACGCAAAACAGATTTCCGGCAGCGTTCCGCTGAGAAGCGGCGGATATGGTCCGCACTCTTGGGTGGAAATTGCAATCAACGGAACTACTTATGTATTTGACCCCGACTTTACCAATGAAACCAAACGAAATGGATACCAGATCACATATGGACAGTCTGGTACATGGAGATACAATCGTGGTTCTGTAATGAACTGAGAAAACACAAGGCAATACCACACAAAGAGCGTCTGGCGACTTTGCATGCCATCTGCTTGCAAATTTCCCGTCATATTTCACAAAAATGCTCGTGAATACATCAAGTATTCACTCCGCTTTTTGTTTCATCTGACGAAAAATTTGACGACGCATCTGTCGCACAATCTTTGTATGGTATTGCCACAACTTAGGAATGGAGAAGAAAAATGAAGAAAACTTACATGGCATGGCTTGCCGCATTTTTGGCAGCGGGTGTATTTTTGACTGGGTGCAGTCAGGAGAAGTCGTCTTCCGGTGAATCTGCAACTGAAGGAACTACAGCAGCAACGGTCGCTACTGCTACCACAGAAGAAACTGAACCGGCTACCGAAGCCCCGACAGAACCGGAACTGAAAACGATTGGCGAAAAGGCAGAAGGCGAACACGTTTACAACGTGACGCTGAAAAATGCAACCGGAAAGGAAATCTCCGGCGTGGCGATCAAGGACAGTTCTCAAAGCGAATTCCCCGAAAACATGATGAAAGACAGCGATGTTTTTGCCGCAGATGAAGAACGTGTTCTTTACTATGATGCAACAGAGGCAATCGCTGCCAACTCTTCGGAAGAAACAGATTCCGACAAGATTTTGACTCCGGAATACACGATCCAGCTGACATTCTCTGACGGTACTACAGCAGAGCTGCATCAGTTCCCGTTTGATGATGTAGAATCTGCGGAGATCCACTGGGAAGATGAAATTGCTTATCTGGTATACACTTCTGTTTCCTCTCAAACCGAGGTAAATACAAAGGAAGCAGAACAGATGCAGGTACAGACGAGTGCAGAAACAGAGCCGGCTGCACAAGATGCAGAAGAAGTGGCAGCTGAGGACGGCTATCAGGGACAGCAGCCCGTCTATGTAGAACCGGAAGAATCTTATGACGAAACACCGGCAGCTGCTCCGGTAGAAAACACACCAGCGGAAGAAACACCGGCAAACAATAATGATGCTGCAAATGATACTGCGGATCCGAATAATGGCTGCCTTGGAGATGAGGGATTGTTTAACTAATGGAAATCACAAAACGACGTGAAATTTTCTTTCTCTCGGAATTGCGTGCAATTGCCTGCATTGCCATTGTCATACTGCATACGTTCTATGCCGCCAGTGTTTACGCACCGGATCATACTGCAAGAATTGCCGCTTTGACGACGAGAAATCTCATGATGTGGGCTGTTCCCTGTTTTGTCATGGTCAGCGGTGCACTGCTTCTGGATCCAGCACGGGAAGTGACATATCGGAAAATATTCCGAAAGTATATCCCGCGAGTGCTGGCTGCACTGGTACTGTTCTCCGTAGTCTTTCAGATTTTTGACGATGCTACCGGCGAAAGCGGCATTCAGTTCAAAACGATTCTTTACGGGTTGCAAAATGCAGTGACCGGAAGCGGCTGGAAGCACATGTGGTACTTGTATCTGATTACAGCATTGTATTTGCTGTTGCCGTTTTATCGGAAAATTGCTGCTTCCCTCAACTCAAAAGATACTTACTACTTGTTAAGCGTTTATCTGGTGTTTCTATCGCTGCTGCCAATGTTGCAAACACTGACAGGAAAATCGACAGCATTCTATATTTGTGTTTATAGCGTCTATCCCCTTTATCTTTTCTTGGGTGATGCTTTTATGCAGAAACGCATTTGCAAAAAGCCGTGGCTGATGATTCTTCTGGCTTCTGTGGGAACAATTGCAGTTGCCTGTCTGACAATTCTTAGTGAGAAAAAGTCCATCGCCGCATTGTCAGAACTTCTTACCAGTTATGCATTCCCGTTGATCGTATTGCAGTCTGCCGGAATTTTCGGGCTGATGTCCTACAGAGAAAAGAAAGCACCTAAAGTGCTCTATTGGATTTTACATCAGGTCGATCAGTGTTCGTTCGGTGTTTATTTGATACATATGCTGTTTCTGAAACTGGTGCTTGTGGTCTGGAAATGGAATCCCTATATGCATGGCGGATTTTTTATGATCCTGGCACTTTCCGTTGGAACGTTTCTCTGTTCGTTCCTGTGTATTCGGTTGCTGAAATATGTTCCAATACTGAAAAAAATTCTTTGAGTTTGAAAAAACGATTTGATTATCAAAAAAGAGTATCTCAAATGAGATACTCTTTTTGTTTGTCACTTTCTATTTTGGCAATACTACTTTTGCAAAAACACATTACCGCATTGCACGAATCAGCCGGAACACCTGCTCTGCTGTATCAGTCAGATTTTGCCTTGCAGTTTCTCTGTATAGAGCGTTCTCCAATGTGGTTATTTCTCGCAGTATCGGGAAAAAGGCATCGATTCCGTGAACATTGCAAATCGTCGCTGCATGTTCTGTGCAGCCGCAAAATGCCAGCACTGATTTCTGATATTGCTTGGCAAGAGCAGCAACCCCGATAGGTGCTTTTCCCATGATGCTTTGTGCGTCCAGTTTCCCCTCGCCAGTGATAACAAGGTCTGCATTGACAATTGCCTGTTCCAGTTGAGTTTCCCGCATAACGATCTGAATGCCGGATTCCAGTTCAGCGTGCAGGTAGTTTTTCAACGCAAATCCCAGTCCGCCTGCGGCTCCGCTGCCGGAACAGTTGGGGTCACTTTCCGGAAACAGCATTTTTGTCAGCTTGGCATATCGGGCAAGCCAATTGTCCATTTGGGAAATTGTTGTTGCATCAGCACCTTTTTGCGGTGCAAAAATAGCACTGCACCCTTGTTCTCCGCAGAGTGGATTGGTGACATCACATGCCACTTGAAATGTGCAAGCAGATAATTCCGGCAGTACATTTTCGGCGGTGATTTTTTGTAACTGCGAAAGTCCGACTGCTCCGCAGGGAATCTCGGTGTCATCTGCGTTTCGAAAAGAAAAACCCAATGCCTGCAAACAGCCTACGCCGCCGTCATTGGTCGCACTGCCACCAATACCGATGATGAATTTTCGACAGCCCTTGGCAATGGCATCTGCGATCATTTCTCCCACGCCAAAAGTCGTGGTGTAAAGCGGATTCCTCTCGGATTCGGACAACAGCGGAAGTCCTGCCGCAGCTGCCATTTCCATTACGGCGGTACCAGACGGCAAAATGCCATAGTTTGCTGTTTGCTTTCTGCCCAGCGGGTCGGATACTGTTACTGTTTCCAAATATCCGGACAACCCATTAACCAAGGCTTCTGTAGTCCCCTCTCCGCCGTCTGCAATTGGTGAAACCTGGATCTCAGCTGGCATGCCGGCTCGTCGGATTCCATCGGCAATAGCATTTCCTGCTTCCAGAGAGGATAAACTGCCCTTGAAAGAATCTGTCGCAATCAGAATTTTCATGCTTCTTGTGCTTCCTTTCGGAGTGCCTGCTTCATACTGCACAGATCCAGTCCATTCAGCTGACCGTCTGCATTGTAATCTCCGGCAGCCAAATCAGTCACATTGCCGCTGCCCAACAGCCATTTCTGCACCATAACAACATCTGCAATGGTGAACTGTCCGTCTGCGTTGACATCTCCGATCACTTTATGCGAATTTTCCTCAAGCTGCAATGCATCAACACGCTGTATCATGTCTGATTCCCGATCATAGGTAAACTGTATTGAAATTTTGTCGCCAGCTTCGTAGTGGCTGAGATTTTTGCTTTCGTCCCCGTGATAGTAGGAGTCCCCTTGGAAGAAAAATGTGCCGTATTCTGCAAATGTGACAGAAGTATTCGGTACTATTTCAGAAATGGTGTCTGTGAACGATACGGTTTCATAAGCCGGCTGTGTTTCTGAAACCGTTGTTGTAACCGTAGTTGTTGTGGTTTCTGTTGTTTCTGTAGTAGTTTCTGAAGTTGTGGCAGTTGTGGTTGTAGATGGTGCCGTAAGATTGAATCTACCGTCCTCTTTCGCCAGATATGACCAGAGATACCGGAAAAACCAACCGTCAAAGTTAGTGATCGTTTGAGAAGAACCTGCCATCATGATCGACGTGCCGCCGTCCGGAAATCCTCCCGGCGGAAAGCCGTCGGATTCTCCCTCGCCGCCATAAAAATCAGTCAGTCCGAAGCTATGTCCCATTTCGTGTTCCAGAATATGCATACTGGAAGTGCCGGCGATCAAGCCCAGAACGGCGTTGTCTGAAAACTGCTGTCCCCAGTGGTAGCCGAAGCCGCCCATATCGATCATGCCTTGCGTTGCCTGCAAGTACATATCGTAACGATTTTCGTAGCCGTCTGGATACTGGTATGACTGATCTGCCCAGTGAATATAGCGGTATCGTGTTTCGTCGCCGATTGGTTCCAATGTAGGCAGCTCCGAAACCGCCATGTTTCCGTCTGTGATGTAGCTGGTATCTGCTGGAATTGTGGTGGTATACACGGTTTCGTCCGGCTGCAGATCCAGCAGGCAGTTCTGATCCAGCACTGCCCAGCCGACGATTTGTACATTGACATGGGTGTACGGCCAGTTTTCATAACCTACCAGCCAGTCAGTCCAGTCGTTCACTGCCGTTTCCAGAACGGTTTGCAGCTGCTTCCGCTGCTCCAGTGTGATCGTCTGTTTGCTCTGCCATTTTACAACATACTTGAGTGTTCCGTTTCCGGCGACGATCTGGTCGTAGATCGTTGCCCAGTCTTTTACGGAGTCTTCTGAAATGATACGATTTTGCAGAATCCACTCCGCCGCAGATTGATATGTACTGGGCATATCTGCCAGCGTTGTGCCGGAAGATGCAGCCTGCACTGCAACCGGCGTTACGGTATTCGGAACGGATATGGGTGCAGCCAGAGCACAAACACTAAGTGCGGCTACTACCGCGGCGGAAAGCCATTTCTTTTTCATACAATTCCTCCTGTTCTGATTTCCAATCGAAAATATCTTCTTTTATTATGCCATATGTCGAAATAAATGTCAATATACATAGGGCAATACCGCACAAAGAGCGTCTGACGACTTTGCACGCCATCTGCTTGCAAATTTTCCGTCATATTTCACAAAAATGCTCGTGAATACATCAAGTATTCACTCCGCTTTTTGTTTCATCTGACGAAAAATTTGACGACGCATCTGTCGCACAATCTTTGTGCGGTATTGCCATAGATTATTTTGTGCAGTATTGCTTTTGCAAATATGTTTTTTTGCAGAAGAAAGCATTTTCCATTGTTCCCAAAGGCTTATAGAAAAAATACGAAAAAACTACCTGTCATAGAAACGCCCTTTTGTCCTATACTATTCTTGCAGCGGCGAACACGAAACACAGCGTGTGAGAAAAAGCAGCTGCTGAAAAATGAAAACAAACTTCTGGGATAAGTCGCTTATCCCAGACATGAAAAAGGAGAATGCACTATGAAGGGTGAATTTACGCAGAAGGGCAAGGAAGCTATGGAACATTTTAAGATGGAATCTGCCAGCGAAGTTGGCGTAACTCTGAAGCAGGGTTACAACGGCGATCTGACTGCACGGGAAGCTGGATCCATCGGAGGGCAGATGGTGAAAAAGATGATCGACGCCTATAAGATGCAGTAAAATTCTCATTTTTTATCCAAAAAGGTCTGGTGCCCCAATATGGGTATCAGACCTTTTTCTATACATCATGCAGTATTGCCTTAGTCTATCCAGAGGATCTGGTCATCTTTCCGCGGCTTTGGCTGCGGCAGTTCTCCGGCAGCGTAGCCCAGAATACAGAATCCCACGCCGCGATAAGTTTCCGGAATCCCCCACTGTTTCAGCAGTGCTTTTCCGGCTTCGCTGTCAAATGTTTCTCTTGCACGGTGAATCCAGCAGCTGCCCAGATCGACAGCGTATGCTGCATTCAGCATGGCACCCATGGCAAGGCTGCCGTCTTCTACCCATGTGTGTACTGTGGAATCTACCAGTACCAGAATTGCCACCGGTGCTCCATAAAACGGATCCCGATCTGCTGCACCCATGATCTCTGCGTTTTGCTTGGACAGCTGGTGCAGCATTTCCGGATTTCGTATCACCACAAATTTGGTAGGCATACGGTTCATGCCTGTGGGAGCATACTGTCCGGCAGTCAGAACTGCCTGAATTTTTTCCTGTTCCACCGGCTTGGTACTGTTATAACTCCGCACGCTTCTTCTGGTGCAAAGTGCATGCAGTACTGCATTTTCTTCGTACATGTTCGATTACCTCCGTTCCCATTTGGAGCAGAGTTCGCCCAGCTGGTCTGCCATTTTTGCCAGTTCCTTGTTGGACAATCCCCTGCTGTTTTGTACCAATGCTGTCAGACGGCTCAACGTCTGCGACAGCCGGTCGTATGTCATTGCACTCCGCCGCGGCTTCTGCTGAATCGGCACCGCAGGTGCATCGTAAGTGATTTTTCCGGTGGCAATGTCAAATTCCGCACCGCTGTACGGTGCATAAGCATCAATGCCCAAAGACAGCCACAATTTTTCCCGAAATGCCTCAGCAGATTCTGCCGAACCGTGGTTGACGAACACTTTCTGTACGCCCTGTACTTGTGAGATCCACGACAGCAGCCCTTTTTGGTCTGCATGTCCACTCATACCCTGCAGCTGAACGATCTGAGCACTGACCTGCACGGTTTCGCCAAACAGTGTTACCGTTTTGGCTCCCTCGATAATGCGTCTACCCAAAGAGCCCTCTGCCTGATAGCCAACGAACAAAATGGTGTTTTCCGGCTTCCACAAGTTGTGTTTCAAGTGGTGTTTGATTCGTCCGGCTTCGCACATACCACTGGCGGACAGAATGACTTTCGGGCGTTTGTCTGCGTTGATTGCTTTGGAAGCATCGCTTGTCACTGCCGGAATCAGTCCGGAAACGCCAATGGGGTTAATGCCGCGGCGAACATATGTCAGTGCTTCCTCATCGAAACAGCTTTCCTTATTTCGCATGAAAATTTCAGTTGCTTCAATGGCAAGCGGGCTGTCCATGTATATCGGGAAATCGCTGAATTCCGGCAGCATGTTTTCATCTTTGATCTGCTTGAAATAGTACAGTAGTTCCTGTGTGCGTCCTACAGCAAAAGACGGAATGATGACGCTACCGCCACGGCTGAATGTATCTTTTAACACCTGTACCAAGCCTGGAATATATCCCTTTGGCTTTTCGTGCAGCCGATTCCCGTAGGTGGATTCCATGACCACATAGTCTGCATCTTCCGGCGGCTGCGGATCACGAATTAGCGGCTGGTTCAGGTTACCGATGTCACCGGAAAATACCAGTTTTTTGGAAATACCGTTCTCGGTCAGCCAGATCTCAATGCTGGACGAACCCAGCAAATGCCCCGCATCGAGAAACCGCACATCAATGCCGGATGTCAGCGTGAATCGTTCGCCATATGGGTGTGGCACAAACAGTTCCAATGCTCCCAATGCCTCTTTCATGGTGTACAGCGGCACATAGGGTTCGCCGCCTTTTCGCATTGCCTTGCGGTTTCGCCATTCTGCTTCGAATTCCTGAATGTGTGCACTGTCCCGCAGCATGATCTCACAGAGAGAACACGTGGCTGAGGTAGCGTGGATCTCACCGGAGAAGCCGCCGGCGTACAACAGCGGCAGCAAGCCGGAGTGGTCAATGTGAGCATGCGTCAGCAGCACATAGTCGATTTGTGACGGAGCACAGGGGATTTTTACATTTTCATAGGTATCTCTCCCCTGCTCCATACCGAAATCCACCAGAAGCCGCTTTCCGCAGACTTCCAGATAGGTACAGCTGCCAGTGACTTCATGAGTAGCCCCGATAAATGTCATTTTCATAAACGATTCACTCCTTTCAAATATAAAAAGCACTGTACAGCAGGGCAAAACCGCCCACGGCTGACAGTGCTTTCTTTGGACAAAAGCGGCTTTTTCAGCCGGTTAAGCTTCTTTTTTCGAAAACAAGAGATACTTCCGTGCGAAGAAATTCCACAGGAATGCCACCATAGTGGAAACTACTTTTCCGATCATCTGATAGGCACTGGTGATATTTCCAAGTGTTATCTCGCTGACCTTTGTAATGCCGATCGTCAGCAGAAGTCCCACCACGCCGATTGCGGCGAATGCGAGAAATTCCACCAGACGGGACTGCACTTTCGACGAACGAAAGACCCAGAATGTACTCAGGAAGTAGTTGGCAAGCAGTCCGGCAACAAAGGAACAGCCGTTTGCAAGAATGGCGTAATGCTGGTCAAATACGGCAAAAAACAGCAGTGCGGAAATTCCCCAGTCTACCACAGTTGCAGCTCCGCCTACAAAACAGTAGCGGAAGAATTGAATCAGCGTATTTTCAGTGGCACCGGCAAATAATTTCCCGAATTGTCCGTGCCTGAGAATCTGCCAGAATTCCTGCCAGTTGGAAGTTGGTTTTGTATGTTCTTGCTCCATGAAGAATGATATTCCTTTCTTTCGATTTCAGCAATGCCTTTACTTTGCCTGCGGTCCGAGGTATTGAATGATGTGTACCAAAAATTGCAGAAGCATAACGCTGTCTGCGGTGTCCACTTCTCCGTCAACGTTGCAGTCGCCGGCACGCCGCTGCTGGTCGTTCCCTGTCACTGCACCGGCAGCCATCTTATTCAGCAACACGGCATCAGTCACATCGATTCGACCGTCCAGATTAACATCACCGTACATAACAGATGGTGTGACATCAGAACCGCTTTCCGAGGTTTTTATAGTGGTTGCAGTGGTTTCGGTTGTATCTGTGGAAGGTGCAGCGGATGATGTCTGCTCCGTTGTGGTAGTTTCCGCAGAGGCACTGGTAGCTTTGGTTGTTGCAGTTGTTTTTACTGTTGTTACAGTAGTAGTTTTAGTGGTAGTGATCGTGGTTTCCGCAGGTGTTGTTGTGGTGGTAACTGCCGGCTTGTTGCCGTTCGGTTCAATGCCGCCTACCAGTTCTCCATTGGAGTATACACAAATGTAATCGGTTCTGGTTTCGGAGCCGTCCTGATAAGTATCCTTGCACTTGGTAATGCCCTGATAACTCCAGTCGTTGGTGGGATCCCACTTATCGCCGTAGTACAAGCCCACGGTGAACTGATATTTCTTGTTGGAGTTGGCAATTTTATAGCCGTCCCACTTTACTTCTACATAGTAAATATCCGGATCGTAAGAAGCATCGTACTGGTACGGACCAGAGATCACACCGTCTGCCGGAGCAGCTTCTACGCTTGCCTGATCGTATAACTCATTGCCGGTAACTTTGCTGATATTGGATTTGTTTTCCATTTCTGCGATACTGAAATAATACCGCATGGACAGGTCGGTCTTGGGTGTGATAGAATTGGTACGCATCTGAATGGCAAGCTTTGTCACGCCGGCACCGGAAGTCTGTATGTCGTCTACCGCATAAGCATCTACCCAGAAATCGTTGCCGCCGTTATCACTGCCGCTGTTCTTATCTTCCGGCGGGAAATCCGGTGTGATCTCCATTGCATCTGTGCCGTAGTAATCATACAGACCAGCACACGCTCCTACAAAAGCAGCGTTATAGTCAATGGTAACTTCGTTATAGATCCAGTCTGCGGTAATGTCGTTATGCTTATCCTGTGCATCCGGACCGCCGACCAGTGCACCATAGAGCACATGCTTCTGCTCGTCGGTGTCCTCACACTTTGTCAGACCAGAAGCTGCACGGTGGTGCGGGAATTTCGCTGCGGTTTCATCGTAGCCAACTTCATAGGCACGGTTCATGGGGTTATCCCCCAGCAGATATTCCATCTGTCCCTTTGCCCATTCGCTGTATTCGCCGGGCTTTCCGTTGTTGTTATATTTATCGTATACCAACGCCATCATCTGAGCCGCCGCATTGTATCGTGCGGAGCCCCATGTGTTCAGCCAGAAATAACCAGCCGGTGTAATGGTTCCCACGCCGCCAGTCATGTATTTGTTCAGGGCTTCTGCTACGGAACTCCAGCAGTTCATTTCCTCGTAGGGACTCTTTCCGGCAGCTTTCTTGTATTCGTCAATGAAGTTCGGGTACTGCTCGCTGGTGATCTCGCCCAGAATACACTGCACGCCGCCCCAGACATCGTTCCAGCAGTAGACATAGCAGGGTGCTGCATAGTAGTCGTAGTACGGGAAGATTTGTTCCAGATAGTGGTGATCGCCGGTGATCTTGTACATCCATGCAGAAGCCCAGCAGTAATCGTCTTCCCACTTGGACGAATTGTAATAAGCCTTCGGACCATCGCCGTTATCGCTCAGCTGCTTTTCGTGAGTTTCTGCGAATTTATACAGTGCTGTTGCATAGTCCAGCGACTTCTGTGCATATTCCGGATCGGTGTCCTTGAAGTTCAGGTAGTTGATCGCCAGCGAAGCAGTGGCAGAAGCAACATAGTCTGTCTGTGGCTTATCGCCGGTGAGGAAAAATGCCGGACGATCCATTTCATCCAATTCCGGTGCGTTCCAGTAAGCGTGGTCAATGTCACCGTCGCCTACCTGATAGCAATGTGCGATCACGTCACCGTTGGAATCCAAGAAGGTACACTTCATCAGATAGTCGTTAAAGTACCGCAGAATAGTTTCGATATGGTCGTCCTGACCAGTTTTCTGGTAAGCATCACGGAATTCGTAATAGCCCCAGCCCAGTGTTGCTGCAGAGTAGTTCTCCGGCATACCGAATTTTACATGGTCGCCGGCATCATGGAAACCGCCGGCAACATCGATGTAGCCGTCCCCGTCCGGATCCAGTATATCTTTATACTTGGTGAGGAAATCGGCACTTAAATTGGTGGCGGTGGAGTTCATGGCAACCTGAGCATCATAGGTATGGCAGTTGCCACGCCAAGTGTAGCGGTTGTTGTCCTGTACTTCTGTGCCGCACATATTGCCGTCGTAAAAATAGATGGAATATTGCAGTGCCCGTGCAAAATTCGCTTCTTTTTCGTCCGCAGCTCCCACGGCTACAGAACTGCATGTCCCTGCCAGCATAGCACCGCTGAGCAAGACGGAAAGCAGTCGTTTGCTTCCTTTGGAAAATCGTTTCATTTAATTTAATCCCTTTCCTTTCCGAAATGATTTGATCGGAATGCCTTTATTCGATTATCTTCATTATACGCGATTTTCGAGAAAAAGTCAACAGTTTTTTTCTTGTTTCATTGCACAATTTGTGAAAAATGTAAGTTGCCTTAATGATTTTCCCGCTTTATAAGCTTTATAAATAGATGTTTTATGCAAAATATCAGCACTCGGCCGTAAAATACGAAAATGCGTGCACAATATTGCAAACAAGACTAAAAAAGCCACACAATTTCAAACAAAGTCGAAACTGCGTGGCTTTTTGAAAAACATGGCGGAGAGTGTGGGATTCGAACCCACGTGTCCTTTCGGACAACTGCATTTCGAGTGCAGCTCGTTATGACCACTTCGATAACTCTCCAAATCAGTGCATAAGAATCGTCAAATCCAACGACGATACAACACTTTGTATTATATCACATTTTACAAAGAAAAGCAAGCTTTTTTTTAAAATTGTACTTGTGCACAAATTTCATCTCAATGTTTTGGTGAAAATTATCTCATTTGTTGTATTTTCACTAGTATTGCAGAAAGGCTTGACTTTTCCGGAAAAATCCTTTATAATAAAGTGAAATGTCTTTGCGTAAAAACAGTAAAATTTTCTTTTTCAGAAAGGTTTTGGAATATGAAAAACTTCTTTGCAAATTTGTCACACCCCACCAAAATCACGCTGATCACCTGCTCCAGCTTTGTGATATTGACAATGCTGATCTTGATTTTTTTGATGCTCTGTCCGATTCAGGAAAGCAGTTCCGCCAACAACGTCAATGATTCTCTGGTGGTAACTGTGGCTTCCACAGAAGAAACCCAGATCACCAGCGAAACCACAGCGTCAGCAGTTTCTACTAAATTTGAGCGAAAGACCACCGATGCCAATCGTGTCATTACAGAAACTATTACTACCGCGAAAACCTATGGCACACAGGCAGTCTATGAAGATGATGATACGTATAACAACTACGGTTCATATGATGACGATACAGACAACAGCTATCAGCCGGCAGTGACCACACGGGCATACTACAACAATAATACCAGTAACGCAACAAAACCCCGATACACCACTCCGGCAGCGACACAGCCGCCGGCTCCAAATGCTCCTGTTGTTACACAGGCACCAGTAGTTACTGCGGCACCTTCTGTTCCGGAAGAAACGATTCCGGCTCCAGATGATGGTTTCTATGATTGATTTTCTAGGAACAAAACCATATTGATGAATAAAGAAAAAACCGGACTAGGCAGCACTGCCGGTCCGGTTTTTTGCAATAGGACATGAAAAATGTCTGAACAGAGAGGAATACAGATGAAAAAGAATTCGTTAGGCTTTCGCCTGCTTCGGCTGGTGACATTTTGGGTCACAGGAAATCTGACAGCCATTTTTGCCATATGGCACGCCGCTGTCGGTTGGAAAATTCTTGTCGGCATCTTGTGCGGTATCTTGTTCCTGTTCTTCCAGTTTGCCCATGTGCATACCATAGCAGGAGAAAAGAAGCTGGCTTCATTGGCACACGGCTGTGATCTGCTCCGCACCAGCACTGTCTGGTTTTGTCTGGAACTTCTCACTGCCGGTGCACTTTTTCGGGGCGTGAAATTGTTCTGGGTAATTCTGCTGATCGATCTGGGTGTGTTCTCTCTGCTCTGCTGGTTCACAGTGTTTCAGGGGCTGCTGCATATCGCTCTGCACTCCACACAGGTGAAACTGCCGTGGCATGTTGCCCTCTTTTTTCTCTGGTGGGTGCCGCTGCTAAATTTGTTTCTGGTAGGGCATGTCTATCGTACTGCCAAACGGGAATTGCAGCTGGAGTGTGCCAAAGCCGAATGTAACGTTATGCGAAAAGAATCAGAGATCTGCAAGACCAGATATCCGATTTTGCTGGTGCACGGCATCTTTTTTCGGGACTGGCAATTTTTTAATTACTGGGGACGGATTCCGGTAGAACTGATTCGAAACGGAGCAACTATTTTTTACGGAAAACAGCAGTCAGCACAATCGATTTCCGTCAGTGCCAAGGAACTGGCAGCACAAATTCAGTCTGTTATTGCTGAAACTGGTGCGGAAAAGGTCAACGTCATTGCCCATTCCAAGGGCGGTCTGGACTGCCGCTGTGCCATGCAGGAATATGGTGCGGCAAAGTATGTGGCTTCTCTGACAACGATCAATACGCCGCATCATGGCTGTGCCTTTGTGGACGATCTATTGCAAAAGGTGCCGGCAGGTGTGGCACGATGGATCGCAGCAAAGTATAACCGGCTGTTTACAAAACTGGGAGATCAGAATCCGGATTTTCTGGCTGGTGTGCGGGAATTGACTGCCGAAAACTGTCAAAAATTTCATACAGAACATCCCCCTATTTCCGGTGTCTATTATCAGGCGGTGATGTCCAGGATGCACAGTGCATTTTCCGCCCCGTTCCCGCTGTGGCTGGGATATTTCCTGAACCGGCGAAAAGCTGGAGAGAACGACGGCCTGGTACCGGTTGTATCGGCAAAGCTGGAGTGGGCACCTTTTCTCATGGTGCCTGAAACTAAGCGGCGGGGAGTTTCCCACGGGGATATGATCGACCTGAATCGGGAAAATATTCCGGACTTTGATGTGCGGGAATGGTACAGCCAGCTGGTACAAAAGTTGAAACAAAATGGATTTTGAGGTGACTGCAATGAAAACCACGTATGATGCAAATATCTTTACCTATTGCCAGTGGCGGGATGATCTGACCATGCAACAATCGCCTTTCTGTCACGTGGACAATCTGATTTTCTGCTGCCTGTCTTATCTGAACTGGGACGGCATCGCAGAAGGTTTTACCGCAGCGGAATCGATTTCTCTGCGGGATGCAGCAAGGCTCTGGGAACACCGTCCCACCGCAGAACAGAAAGTGCGGGTAGAAACTGACCGTGACCTGCTTCGGCAGACCGCAGCCAGCCGGCGTTTCGGAGAAGTTCGTTTATTCCGTTATGCAGAACAGTTCAGCGAAACCCAGCAGCAGCAATTTTCCGCCACTGCATTTCTGCTGGACAGTGATACCGTTTATGTGGCATTCCGTGGCACAGACAACACACTGACTGGCTGGCGGGAAGATTTCAACTTGTCTTTTCTGCCCTATGTGCCGTCACAGGCAGCAGCGGCGGCGTATCTGCGGGGGATTTTGTCACTGGGATTTTCCAACGTCTATGTGGGCGGACACTCCAAAGGCGGCAATCTGGCAGTTTATGCAGCTGTTCAGATGCAGCCGGAGGATTTTCCGCGGATTCGTGCAGTCTACAACAATGACGGACCAGGCTTTGTGACAGATCTGTTTGCTGAGCCGCAGTTTCAGCAATTGCAGGAACGAGTGTATACCTTTGTTCCACAAGCTTCTGTAGTAGGCATGCTGCTGGAGCATGACGAGGAATATCAGGTAGTTTACAGCACACAAAAAGGTTTTTTGCAGCACGATCCATACTCGTGGTGTGTGATCCGGAACGACTGGTACTATTCCGAGGATACCACCAACACCAGTAAGCTGCTGGATTCCTCGCTGCGGCAGTGGATCCTGGGCATGAAACCGGAGGAGCGAGAAAAGCTGACCGATGCCATTTTCCACATTCTGCAAAGTGAAACCAATGCCCATACCATACAAGATCTGATCGGTGGCGGTGCAGGAACGCTCTCTGGTGTGCTCCGTGCATGGACAGACATGCAGCCGGAAACCCGCCGATTTATGCAAAAAATGCTGACAGAACTGCTGCACTCCGTAGGACAGACGGCAGCATCTCAGCGACGGCTGGAAATGCGGGACGATTTTCATGGAAAGCATGAGGGAACATGAGTAAGCGAATCTTTTGTCATCGCCGGAAAATTGATATTTTGCTGCATGCCTGTTCGGCAGGTACGAACAGGCATTACTCTGTGCAAAGGAAATACTGCATAAAAGTGTACAGGTAGCTATATCACATTATTTCGCAGCAGGCAAAGATCGAATCCGTTCAGAATTCTATCTGCATTCAGATCCCCTGCCTGCCAGTTGGCAAGTTTTGTTTCAGGAAATCCCAACAACCATTTTTGCAGCAACACCACATCTGCCAGATTCGTTTTGCCGTCTGCATTGATGTCACCGGAAATCACAGGCGGTTCTGTAGAAGTTGCAGTAGTGGTGCTAGTTGCTGCGGCTGTTGTCGTATTTGTGGTTGCTTTGGTCGTTGTCGTTGTTGTTACAGTAGTGGTTTCTGTCTTTGTCTGCCATTTCTGACAACTGCTGCCGGTCGGTTCCCATTGCTGCACATTGGCACCGCTTGCAGTGGATGCATCGGCGACTTCTACATAACAGGAATCACCAGAAGCGTGTGTCAAAATGCTGTAGGATCCGTCCAGATTCTTAGTAAACCGGAACAGCTGAGTGCTATCTTTATTGGACCACGCTGCAATTGCCAGATTTCCGCCGTTTTTGCTGCCCTCTGCCTTCAATGCATAATGACTATCCTGCTGTGAGCGAATCCAATAGTAATTGCCAGAGCCAAAGGCACGAAGTGTCCACTTCTGGCAATTCAACCCGTTGGACGACCACTGCTGTACATTTGTATTGTCTGTCATTTTTCCATCGGTAATATCCATTACCAGACCAGAACCAGCGTTTTCAAAGGTATAGATCACATCGGTGTTCATGGAGCAGCCGGGGTCAGTTGTCGGCTCTAAAATCCAATTCTGACAGTTCGCACCGTTGACTTCCCACTGCTGCACATTGGCACCGGAGGTTTGGGAGGCATTTTCTACTTCTACCACAGAATTTCCATTTGAAATATGGGTTCGAATCTGATAGCTGCCGTCCCCGTTTTTTGTCAGCATAAACTTCTGATTGTCACCGCCGTTATATGTGTAAATATCTATATTGGTTCCATTTGCGGCCTTTTTTCCGGCAACGTCCAGCACATATGTTCCGCCGTCCCCTACTGCAGAAACCAGATAGTAGTACCCTTCACCGGCACTGCACAATTTCCAGATGTCGTGAACTGCGATTCCATCTGATCCCCACTGCTGCACATTGGTGCCATTTTTTGCGGCAACACCTGCTACCTGCAAATACAAGCCGGAGTTGACATTGCGAATACGGTAAGCAGAACCCTCGGCAAAAAGTTCTGCCAATGGTGCACTGGGTGATTCTGTATAGCTTGCACTTGGCACACCAGCAACTGCATATCGCAGATACATCATATGATTTCTGTCATTTTGACAGCCGCTGTAGTTCTCACAATAAAACTTTGCCTCATCTGCAGTGCGAGAAATGGTTTTGTAATTGGAAGTTGGTCGCCATGTACAGTCCTGTGCATATCCCTCGATCGTTGTTCGCTTGCAGTTCACCGATTTTGAACCTGTTTCTGCATAAGAGCCGGGATAGGTTACTGTGTTCCAGTCACAGATAACGTTTCCGCCGTCTTCATAATAACAGTTTTCTGCAAAAATCTTAGATGCTGTGTGCACAGTATATGCCATGCTGAATGTTTTCACATAGTTATTCAGCGAATGAAAATAACCGTAACGCATCAGCCCAGGGCCGCGGGTCAAAGTTTTTTCAAAGCGATTGCTGATAATGGACATGCGGGGATAATTATTATAGGTTTTATAAGAGTTTTCATCATCTGCCGGATACCCCAATATCACACCGTATTCGTGAAGTCCGAAAGAGCAGTCTGAAACTGTTGTGTAGTCAGCATCATAGCAGCATGCCAGAAACTTATCCCAGTCTGGTAGTCCGGTAGATGCTGTATTATAATCGCTATGGCCTACAAAGGTGCAGTGATCTACCCAGATGTTCTGTCCAGAGCCGAGATAGACAACAATGGAATCATTGCCGTTGGACTCCGCATCGTGCTGTAGCTCAAAGTTTTTCAGGATCAGATTGTTTCCGGTTCCGTTATTGGAAGATGTACAGAACTGTACATTATACATAGTATGCGCCGCGTAACTGCCGATGATCGTTTTGTTGCTGTGAACATAAATTCGTCCGTCCGGACAATAGTTGCGTCCGGAGGAATCCTTTTGCAGTGCGGTAACACGAATATTTGCCGTGACAACAATGGTATAGGGTATATCAGCGGTAGCATATTTCTTAAGATCGGCAAAAGTGGAAACCTCTACGATTTCGCCGAACAGACCACCAATGTCCCCTGCCTTGATGTTGCCGGTGTTGTCATCAAAGCAATATCCTGCAAAACCCTGTAATCCGTCAGCATTAAGCAGCCAGAGCTGATTGTCTGTTCCGCTGTATTTGGCTAATGTCATGCCGGAAGTTCCCTGCGTCAAGGCAAGAGAAGTATCAGAATAATTCACAATTTTATAGTATAGATCATTGCCCAAATGATCTTGTTTTACGGGAACAACATACCAATGTTGAGATTGTGCTGATTCACTGCCGTACAAAATCACATCTGTTTTGTCAGATACGTTATAATTTCGCGGCGTCAAAAGCCTTCCGGACTGTGCGTTGACTAATTTGAAAAAAGTACCGTTCCCATCCGAACCGACACGATCGAACCGCCATGATGCAGATAAATCACTGCCCAGCGTTTGCAGAGAAAGTGCCGCTCCATCAGAAGTCCCATTTGCTGTCAGAACTTTGGTGCTGTCCTTGCTGGCAAGATGCATCAGCTGTGCCGGATAATCTGTAGAGATTGCCGCTGCCGACAAAACTGTTCCATTCCATTGAAGCAGCGGCAACAGCCAAGCCATCAGCAAAATTAACGACAGGAGCAATACCTCTTTTACGCGAATCCATTGTTTCATACATTTATACCTCCTTGAAATCGATGCACATCTCAAAAGAGCACATCGTCAATGTAGATGATTCTGTCAACAATATTATACTACATTTTGTGAAACATGTCAACACAAAAATCTGTAAGCAGATTGCGTGCAAAGCTGTTTTTCTCACAAAACACGAGAAGTTTGACCTTGACTACTACAAGAACGAAACAACCCCCCCTCCTCTCCAACTTCCAAAAATTGAACGAAATTTCAAAAGATCCTCCGTTTTTCTTGACAAAGAATACCTGATTGTGTTATAATAAGAGTATCAAGAATATGTAATATATTCGAAAACGAAGGAGGCATATTATGAAGAAATAATGGAAACGGCTGGCGGCCCTTTCGTCGGCAGCAGTCATGGCGGCGGGGACGCTGCTGTACTTCCCGACCGATACCCTGCAAAATATCTCGTGGGGGATCACGGCGAGTGCGGAGGAAACAGGTGCAGTGACATGGACAAAAACAGAAGGTGACAACCTGACTTGGACACTGTATGACAACGGCACACTAACCATCAGTGGCTCAGGGGCGATGAAGGATTACTCTTACGATAGTCCTGCATACGGCAATAGTAAAATAAAAAAAGTTGTGATTGAAAATGGCGTCACAAGCATCGGATATTATGCGTTTGACAGTTGCAGCAATTTAGCAAGCATCGAAATTCCGGAAGGTGTCACAAGCATCGGAAATAGTGCGTTTAAGGATTGCAGACGCTTGACAAACATCACGATTCCAGGTAGTGTCACAAGCATCGGATATCATGCGTTTTCTTACACACTTTGGTTAACAAACAAACAAAATGAAAGCCCTCTTGTGATTGTAAATGGGATCTTGATTGACGGCACAGTTTGTTCAGGAGAAGTAACAATTCCGGACGGTGTCACAAGCATCGGAGATTATGCGTTTTCCGGTTGCAGCCGCATGACAAGCATCAACATTCCAAAAAGTGTCACAAGCATTGGAAATGGTGCGTTTTCCATTTGCACTGGCTTAACCAGCATCAACATTCCGGAAAATGTTACAAGTATTGGAAATGGTGCATTTCAGCGTTGCAGCAATTTAGCAAGCATCAACATTCCAAAGAGTGTCACAAGCATCGGAAGCAATGTGTTTCACGACTGCACTGCTCTGACCGAGGTGCTTCTTGAAGGCGGCTCTAAGCTGACGAGCGAAAACCTCGGCGTAAACGAAAGCATAATCAGAACCCGCTGGAACGAAGACAACTTGACCTGGACACTCACCGCCGACGGCACAATGACCATCAGCGGCTCAGGGGCGATGAAGGATATTCCTGCATACAACAAAAGCAACATAAAAAAAGTTGTGATTCAAAATGGCGTTACAAGCATCGGAAAGTATGCGTTTTCCAATTGCAGCAGCTTAACAGACATCACGATTCCAGATGGTGTCACAAGCATTGGAAATGGTGCGTTTAGGCATTGCAGCGGTTTAACAAGCATCACGATTCCAGAAGGTGTCAAAAGCATCGGAGCGTTTGCGTTTTTCGAATGTGCTGGATTAACCAGCATCACCATTCCAAAAAGTGTCACAAGCATCGGAGTTGGTGCGTTTGACAGTTGCACCGGCTTAACTGGCATCAACATTCCAGAAGGTGTCAAAAGCATCGGAGCTTTTGCGTTTTCCGAGTGCACCAATTTAACAGACATCACGATATCAAATAGTGTCACAAGCATCGGAGAATCTGCGTTTTCTGGTACACCTTGGTTAACAAACAAACGGCAGGAAAACAACTCACTTGTGATCGTAAGTGGGATTTTGATCGATGGAAGAACTTGTTCAGGAGAAGTAACGATTCCGGACGGTGTTATAAGCATCGGAAATAATGCGTTTCAGAATTGCACCGGCTTAACCAGCATCAAAATTCCGAAAAGTGTCACAAACATCGGAGAATTTGCATTTTCCGGCTGCGGCGATTCGCTTGAAATTACGGTTCCCTGCGATTCTACGCTGACAAAAAACGCTTTCGGAGATGCATCTGAAAAGGTAAAACATCGTCATTCTCTCATCAAAACCGATGCCAAGGATGAGACTTACACCGAAGCCGGAAACGTGGAATACTGGACCTGTGAGAACTGCAAAAAGCATTTCCTGTCTGATGAAACCGATGCAGAAGCTGCCAAAGAGGTGGAGCTGTCGGCAACGGTGAAACCTGTTCCGGTTCAGGTTGCCACAGCGACCACGCAGATCAAGTGCGTTTACGGTCAGGACATGGACGAAATTAACTTGCAGGATTACGTGAAAAATGCCGATGCAGTGGGAGAAGTTTCCGTCAAGGTTGCAACTGGTTCCACCATGCTGGACGGCATGCAGCTGGACGGCAGCAAGCTTTCCGGCAAGCCCACAAAGGTGTACACAAACGGCAAGGACGTGACCTTTACATTTACCGCGAAAAACGGCAACACCGCAGACCTGACTTTGCATTTCCTGGTGGCAAAGGCTGACCCGACAGTGAAAGTGACCGTGGACGGTGACAGCCACACCGAGGGTGATCTGGTAGAAAAGCTGGGGCTAAGCATCAGCAAGGACAGCACCAAGGGTGCGGCAAAGATTGTCAGTGAACTCAAAGCACTGGCTGCCGGTAAAAATACTCTGGCATGGGAGTTCACCCCGGAGGACAGCGAGAACTATAATGTTGTGACCGGCACGGTTGTGGTAAATGCACAGACAACAACCACAACAACGACCACCACAACTGCTACGACAACGACGACTACCACAAACGAAACGACTTCCACAACAAAGGAAACAACTGCCACCAGCGGAACGACCGCAACAACCAAGGCAACGACTGCCATCAGCGGAATGACTTCTGCGACCAAGGCAACGACTGCTACCAGCGGAACAACTGCGACAACTGAGGAAACTACTACTACAAACGAAACAACTGCAACAACTGAAGAAACTACTACCATAAACGAAACAAGTGCAACAACCGAAGAAACCACTACAAACGAAACAACTGCAACAACTGAGGGAACTACTACTACAAACGGAACAACTACAACAACCGAAGAAACTACTACCACAAGCGAAACAAGTGCAACAACTGGGGAAACTACTACAAACGAAACAACCGCAACAACCGAAGAAACTACCACAAACGAAACAATCGCAACAACTGAGGAAACAACTACCACAAACAAAACAACCGCAGCAACTGAGGCAAGCACTGTTACCACAAACGAAACAACCGCAGCAACAGGGGAAACTACTACAAACGAAACAACTGTAGCAACCAAGGCAACAACTTCTGCAACTCAAACAACCACAATCACCAGTACTTCCAACACAGAATCTACTGCTGCAACATCGGCAACCACGATCACAACGGCAGCAACTACAAGCGTGACCAATATTGCAGACGATGATCTTTGCAGCTGGGCACTCAACGATTATCTGAAAAAAACGGGAGTGATTGCCGTAAATGCAGAAATCACTGCACGCTCGGAGAATGCATATGAGATCACGCTGACCGACGAAAACGGCAATGTGCTGGACGTTTACACCGTTGATCCGAAAACCGGCACCGGTACGGATTCCTCCAACGCAGAAGTTAACCTGCCTCAGACCGGAAACAACTCCATGACAAACTGGCTGCTGTGCGTGGGTGCGGCACTGTTCATGGCATTCGGATTCGGTGCGGTGAAGGCATCGGGTGTCTTCAAACGGAAAGAGGATGAGTAAGACCAAAAAGCAGTGGACGATCTTGTGTTATAAAAATCGATACCAAGATTGCAAAGGGTTAGAAAACAGAATCGACAGACTGTAATAAGAAAGCACCGGATCGTCCTAATCGACAGGAAGATCCGGTGCTTTTTGTATATGAAAAAGTTGCTTTTTCCCTCTGCAGTGGGAGCCTCTGGAATTTTCTGTTCTTATTTTCCGCTTTCTGCAAGTTTTCGCCCGTGATTAGGGCATGAAAAAGCACCTCGTGAGAGATGCTTTGAAAATATTTTTGCTATGCCATTGTTACTTGCTCATACCTTTTCGACAGACACGATGTCCGGCATTTCGATCATAACATAGCGGTCGCCGACATCAAGTTCCAACTCGTCTTTTTTTGATTCAGTGTCAAGTTCATCTTCAAATCCAGTGATGACACCAATAAAAGACTGTGCATCAGCAGTTGTGATTTTCACTTTTGTTTCAAAATCGAAATACGGAGCAAAATCTTTCATTACCATATCATTTCACTCTTTATAGATTTTATTCCCAACCGCATCCCCTGTTACGCCTATTATATCACTGCTGCCCCAATCTGTCAACAAGGGCGTAGAATTCGCCGGACACTTTCACAAGGGTTCTGTGCTGGGTAGTCGCTGTCAGCTCTTTCTGCTCTATCACAGCCGGAACTTCTTGGAAATCTCCGTATACGCCCCGATCTCGTCCTTATGGTGAATCAAGGTCAGATAGATCTCCTGCTGCTTGGTGTCGATGGCATACTGGATATACTTGTCCACGTTTTTCTTGGTGATTAAATCCGTCTTTTCCAGAAGTACCTGAATCAGCTCCAGATTGCCGCTGTCGATCAGTGATTTTACGCCTTTGGTGAGCATTTTTTTCACATACGCTTTGGCATCTGCACTGTCGTACCAGTCAACCAGTTTTACAGCAAGCTGAATTTTCAGATCCAGCGGTATCTTTACTTCTGAATCCAGTTTTCCAGTCTGAAGTATTTTTCTCGCTGCAATAATGTCTTTTCCAGTTCCCTCGTAGCTACCAACCACAAAATACTTTTCATCGGATACAGCTATTTTAATGTTTTGACAGCCATAAAACACATATTTCCCAATCCAGGTCACTCTGTTCGGAATGGTGATGCTGGTCAGGCTTGTACAGTCCTTAAACGCACGGTCTCCAATTTTGGTCACGCTGTCCGGAATCGTGATGCTGGACACTCATAAAACGCATCACATCCAATACTGGTCACGCTATTGGGAATCGTGATGCTAGTCAAACTTGTACAGTAACTAAACGTACTGTCTCCAATCTTGGTTACGCTGTCCGGAATGGTGATGTTAGTCAGGTTTGTACAACCTTCAAACGCCCAATCTCCAATCCTGGTCACGCTGTTCGGAATCGTGATGCTGGTCAGGCTTGTACACCAACAAAACGCATCTTCTTCAATCCTGGTCACGCTGTCCGGAATCGTGATGCTGGTCAGACTTTTACAGTCATAAAACGCATATCCCCCAATACTGGTCACACCGTCCGGAAGCACAGCCTTTTTGCCTGTACCAGTATACTTTATCAGCACACCATCTTTAATCTGAAAATCACTATTATTGCTCATTTTGGAAACGTCTCCTAAAATATTTTTATCATTACAAATTCATTACTACTATTATACACTTTCTTGTGACTAAAATCAAGAATTATTTTGAAATTTGCTGAAAAATGCCGTTGATCGTATGCTGTGAATTGCTTTTCGGTCATACATTGTCAGTTGGTTCTGTTCCAATCAGCGGAACTTCTACCACCGGTTCTTCAAACCAATTCACACCGGTCCGAAAACGTAATGTTGTGAAATCTCCGGTCATTTCATTTCTATAGATCGCATTGTCAAAATCATCGTACATAACATTTACAAAGTGCATCTGGAGCAATGCGTCTTTGTCGAACTGCTGCAGGAATTCCAGAGAATCATAAAAATCTTCCCGCACGAAAGTAATCGTATCTTTTGTGAAATTATACATAGATGCACGAACTTCTATACGAATCTGATCCTCTTCATGATACTCAAACTGGTCGAAAGGAACACAGCGTTTTTGCGGATCCGGCTCACGATCGCCCAAAAATATACCCGAATCCAATATAAAGTACTCTTCTTTCCCTCTTATGTAACACAGTTCTTCGATAAAACTGTCCGGGTTTTTACCTTTGAGGATTTTGATTGTTTTTTCATCAAACACCCATGAACAGCTGTAATATTTTATCATATGTGCAAGCACGTTTTCCTTTTTCTCTTGAAAAAGCTCCATCCAGCCTTTTAGTTTCATGGTAATTTCTGCCGTAAAAGCATCATCGACACCCCATTCTGTTTTTCCGTTGTATTCCGAAAGCGGAAGCTTTTGAGAGCTTACTGCACCACACGACCAGCAGAAACTGCTAAGATCAGCACTGCCGGACATCAGGGCGTAAGAGCCATTGTGAAGTGCTTCGATTTTTCTTAAAATGCCACTGATCTAAAAAGTCAACCATCTGCACAGACAGCTGTATCCCGACTTCAGATGATACTCTGTGTAGTCCGGTTGCACATCCTCAGAAAATTCACTCCACACAACATCTTCCTGTGAAACCGCATTCTTCTCCTCAGCATCTTGAAACAGTTCCCGCAGCTGCCGCAAAATTGCCTGTGCTTCTGGTGTGTTGGTGTAAATTCGAGCAATTGCCCGAAACAATCCTAATTGAGCCATTTGAATTTCCTCCTGTTAAAACGAGCTTTGTTTCTTTTGATATGGATATTATACTATTTCAGCTTTTCAAATTTGATACAACTAGAAATTTTTCTGAAAAATTTTTTCATAGGCAATACCGCACAAAGATTGTGCGACAGATGCGTCGTCAAATTTTTCGTCAGATGAAACAAAAAGCGGAGTGAATACTGGATGTATTCACGAGCATTTTTGTGAAATATGACGGGAAATTTGCAAGCAGATGGCGTGCAAAGTCGCCGGACGCTCTTTGTGTGGCATTGCCTTTGGGTGCATTTTTGCCCACAAAAAAACGTTTACGCAAACAGAAAACCGGTTCAGTGGAAAATCTGAGCCGGCTTTTTTGCTTTTGAACACGTTCCAAAGAACGATTACTTTTTGAAATCCACATTGTTTTGTAACCGCCAACCATTTCCAGCCCTGTCCAAAAGAGATAAAACGAGGTATAATGACTCCAAAAGGGAATAACCCGAAGGAGTTGAGGGAATGGCAACGATCAAGCAGTTAAAAAACGAGCTGAGGCATAAACGATGGGCGGAAGAGATAGCCGAGTGCCAGAACAGCGGAACGAAAATAAGCGAATGGTGTCAGATAAAGGGTATCAGCTGCAATACATATTACAGGCGGCTTCGAATAGTAAGGAATGAATTCCTTGAGCGCTCAGAATCACCGCTGCGGGAAATAGTACCGCTGAGTATAGCGATAACACCGACAACAAAAGAAGAGCCTATTGCAGCAGAAAAATCACTTGATCACAAAAGCGAAAAGATCTTCATTCGTAAAAACGGAATGGAAATAGAACTTCCGCAAAGCACAGAAGAACATACGCTGCTCGCACTGCTGAGAGCATTACAGCAATGCTGAAGGAATTATCTGCTGAAAATATCTACATCGTCTGCGGACATACGGATATGAGAAAGTCCATTGACGGACTTACAGCCATCGTCCAGCAGCAGTACAAGCTTGATCTTTTTTCAAGCAGTGCATTTCTGTTCTGCGGAAGGCGCAGGGACCGTCTTAAGGTGCTGCTGTGGGAAGCAGACGGATTTATTCTGCCGTACAAACGGCTTGAAAACGGAAAATTCAACTGGCCCCGAAGTGAGCAGGAAGTCCGTAACCTGACCCGTGAGCAATACATATGGCTTATGCAGGGCTTGTCAGTAGACCAGCCCAAGGCTATCAAAAAAGTAGAAGGCGGAGTTGACATCTGCTGAGTTTTGCACAGTGGAAACGCACATAAATGTGGAGTATATTTCTCTTTTGAAATATGAAGCGGCAATGCAGAATTAGAATCAGAAAAAACTAAACTTGAAAAGAAAATAGAAAAAAAAGACCTCCGTATCGAACACCTGACTGAGCTTGTGCTGAAACGTAATAAAATGCTGTTCGGACAGAAAAGTGAAAAGGCAAAATTCATAAACGACGGACAGCTTGCATTTGAAGGGATATTCAATGAAGCTGAGGCTGAGGCGGCTGAGCCGGCTGAGCCGACCATAGAAAAGGTCACAAGGAAGTCAAATAAAACAGGACAGCACCGCGGCAGAAAAGAGATAAGAGCAGACCTTGAAACAAAGAAGATAGTATATGAACTGTCCGAAGATCAGCGTATCTGTGAAGAGTGCGGAGATACACTTGTTCCGTATTCCGAAGAATGTATCACAACGAGGATAGCTGTTATCCCCGAAAAGGTCTACAAGATAGAATACTACCGCAAGGTCTACAAGTGCAGGAACTGCGACAAAAGTGGTATCAAGTCAAATATTGTAAAGGCAAAAAACCAAATGCCTGCCTGCATAATCGAAAAGGGACTTCCCGATGCAAGTCTTGTCGCAGATATTATGCAGAGAAAGTATCAGCTTGGTGAGCCGCTGTACCGTCAGGAAAAATACTGGGAGTTTCAGGGAATATATCTTAAGCCGCACTTCAATGGCAAACTGGATCATCAGGGGTGCGGAATGGTTTAGACCTGTTATTGATATGCTCTGGAAGTACGCATATCTTGAGCCTGTACTAAATGCAGACGAGACTTCAACAAGAGTCCTGAAAAAAGACGGGAAGCCCACAAAGAAAAAAGGACAGATGTGGATAGTCTGCACAGGTGCGTCCGCTTCAAAAAAGAACATACCGTGACAGCAGAGGCAAAATAGTCGCAGAGGAGCTTCTGAGCGGCTACACGGGAGTTGTGCAGGCAGACGGACTCCAGTCCTACGGCAGCGGAAATTATGAGAATGCAGGCTGCTGGGCGCATGCACGCCGAAAATTTGTGGATAGTATCCCCGAAGGAGACACTGCCTGTCCTTCGGCACAGATAGTTGCCCTGATTGATAAGGTGGCAGAATTTGAACGGGAGGCTAAAAAGGCTGGATATACTGGAGAGAAGATACTTGAAATGCGGCAGAAAAAGATAATGCCTCTGCTGGATCAGGTATATGAGATAATTGAAAATCTTCGACCGGGTAAAGGCACTCATCTTTACACGGCGGTCACTTATGCCCGAAATCAGAAAGACAAGTTGTATTTGTTCCTGAGCAATGCAGAGGTTGAAATGACCAACAATCTTGCAGAGAGAACGGTCAAGCCCTATGTCATCAACCGCAAGAATTTCCTGTTCAGCGATACAGAAAAAGGTGCAGATGCAAGTGCAGCAGTTATGAGCATCATAGAAACGGCTAAGAGAAACAAACTTGATGTTTACGGCTATTTACTGCATCTTCTGACAGTTCTCCCTGAATGGGGAGATGCACCCACAGACGAACAGATAAAAAGCGTTATGCCATGGAGTATGGCTCTGCCTGCTTATTGCAAACAAACATACAGTGAGATACAGTAAGCGTTACAGTGTGCATACAGTTTGAGTTAAGGGTGACAATTAATGGAACATCACGATCTCGATATTGATCCGATTCCCAAAGAATCCAAACCACTATTCATCAACGAGCCCTGGCTGATTGACAGGTCTCTTCAATGGATCCGGGAAACCGGTTATGATCCAACTCCGTTACCGGACGATGATAATATCCGTGTGTATTTGCCTATGGATATCTGCAAATCTGCAATTCTGCGCCGCTTGGCTGATGTTATTTCGCTCTACGGTCATGCAGCCGAAGCAAACGAAATGGATTTTTCTTATGATGTCAATTCTCTTATCTCACAGATAGATATATGATCAGGTGTGGTTTGTACGACATTGCCCAAAGCATGGCAGGCATAGCACTGAAGCTATTGATCTGGTAAAAGAATTTGTCCGGAGACTGGAGGATATTCCAATAGATGATGCTGTATTGTTCCCGTATGATACAATTGATGAATTGAAGAAAGAGTATCTCAGGATAGACTGCGATTGAGTATTCACATTCAGTTTGATAAATACAGTAACATACAGTTTTTGTTACAAAATGATACATGAGCCGAGCAAAATTCCCTCGGCTCATTTTTGATATGTGGCTTGGTTTGTTTGGCACTTACGTTGTTTTTGCTGGTTTTTGGGCATAAAAAAGCACCTCTAAATTGTATCAAAATAGAGGTGCAAGTATGGTGGAGGCGATGCTTACAGTGGTAAAATCACTTATTTGCAACCTTTCAAAATG
>OHAU01000470.1_pt1 | contig 57366 bp, 45 predicted proteins | sample 1577181 | NCBI WGS metagenome assembly OHAU01 (sample SAMEA3541472, study PRJEB24748) | human gut metagenome | biome: human gut; feature: human-associated habitat; material: faeces | place: China | collected 2012 | reverse complement strand
GAAAAATCAAGGCAGTTGGAACTCTTTTCATGCTAAAATTATCCCGAACTCGCGTAACTAATGTCCTTATTATGCCTATTTAGCCTTTTCCAAAAAGAGATCATCAATGCGGACAAAAGCTCTTTAGCGAACAGCAACTAAAAAAAATATGCTTATTATCCTAAATCTTATTTTATTTTCTTAACTTTGCAAACGTAAAAGAGTGTAGACTCAGTTATTAATCAAATTCATTAATAAACTAAAATGGGAATATTTTCTAAAATATTTAAAGGAAATAACGAAGAACAAGAAAAGGTTGGCGGTATGAACGACTATATGACTTTAGTACGTGTGTATTTTCAAGCTGCCCTTGCCGCTCGATTAGGCATTACGAACTTAACAATGCTGCCCGACCTTCGTACTTACAAGCAAACTTTCCACGTTCCAACTGTCAATAATAAATTAGGAGTGGGCGAAAAGAATAGTGTAAAAAAAACAATGAAGAACCTATACGGTACTAACGACTTGTTTTTCGATGAAGTAGATGCCAGTATTAAGAAGAATTGCAAAAAGATACAAGATGCCCAAAGCTATCTTTACCAATTCCAAGCCTATACCCAAGACTTGATGATGCTTATTGGAAACCTTATGAAATTTAAACTTCGCGTGCCAGGTTTCTTCAAGAAAATCATCTACACGATGACCGAAAAGACTATCAACGATATTTACAATAAGAACGACTACACCGACCCTGGTGTTATAAAGGCAGTTATGTCGGTTCGTCAACTGTCGCAACGTCTTGGTTTTTCACGCCAATGGGCAACAGAATTTGTCTACCAAATCGTCCTGTTAGCAAAGAAAGAACCAAAGCAAAATGCTGACGATACAGCAACAAAATAAAAGTTTATTCTGTTGTAGAACAGAAAATAATTGGTCGGAAATTTTGTTAAATTAAAACTTTAACGTAAATTTGTAGCCAAAATGATATAGGCAAATGAATGCGAATGAAAAGACACTGAATACTTTTGCGACTCGTGTTAGACAAATGATTCTTCAATACGAAGAGATTAAAAAAGAAAACAACGAGTTGTATGATTTGGTGGATCAGCGTGAAAAAGAGATTACAAAGCTCGAAGCACAGCTGAAACAGGCGCAAAGCGACTATAATTCATTAAAGATGGCTAAGATGATAGAAATTTCTGACGGCGATATGGAAGGCGCACAGAAACGCATATCCAAACTTATCCGCGATGTAAACAAGTGCATCACACTCATTAGTGAGAAATGACCTCGAATTGAATGGCAGACGATAAATTGCATATTAGGTTACACGTATACGATACAGAGCTATCGGTAAATATTCCTCGTGAAGACGAAGAATACTACCGTGCTGCCTCAAAATTAATCACAGATACTGTAAACACTTATGCAACCTATTTTAAAGGCAAAAAGAGCGATAAAGACATCTTATATATGGCAATGTTAGACATAGCTCTTCACTACAAAAAAGAAGGCGCACGCAACGATACTGCACCATTCAACGAAATTCTTGGCAAACTCACTTCAGAGATAGAAGAAGCACTAAAGAAGTAACCAAGATAAATAACATTATAAATAATTTAAATGAGTCTGATAACTATAATTATAGCTCTTGTATGCCTCGTAGTAGGTCTCATCATCGGCTACGCTACCTTTCGTTACATCATTGATGGTCAATACAAAGACGCTATGGCGAAAGCAGAGAAGGACACCGAAGTATTGAAAGAAAAGAAACTACTTGAGGTCAAAGAAAAATTCCTTAATAAGAAGAGCGAACTTGAGAAAGAAGTTCAACAAAGAAATCATAAATTTCAGCAGAACGAGAACCGTTTAAAGCAGAAAGAGATTACCTTGAACCAGCGTTTAGACGAAATGAACCGTCGTAAACAAGAGGTTGAGCAACAACAGCAGCGCATTGAAAACGACAAGAAACTGTTGATGGTTAAGGAACAAGAGTTAGAGAAGCAGAAAGAAGCAGAACGCGCTAAACTCGAAGAGCTTTCTGGCTTGAGTGCAGAAGAGGCAAAAACTCGCCTTATCGAAAGTTTGAAAGACCAAGCTAAGCTCGATGCGGCATCTTATATCAATGAAATTGTTGATGAAGCAAAACTAAATGCGAATCAACAAGCCAAGAAAATTGTCATTCAAACCATTCAACGTGTTGCTACCGAAACAGCTATCGAGAACTCGGTTAGCGTATTCCACATTGACAGCGACGAGGTAAAAGGCAGAATTATTGGTCGCGAAGGTCGCAATATTCGTGCCCTTGAAGCAGCTACTGGCGTTGAAATCGTTGTCGATGACACGCCCGAAGCAATTGTTATATCAGGTTTCGACCCTGTTCGACGTGAGATTTGTCGCTTAGCACTCCACCAATTGGTTTCTGATGGTCGTATCCACCCAGCCCGCATTGAGGAAGTTGTGGCAAAGGTTAAAAAGCAGTTAGACAACGAAATCATCGAAACAGGTAAGCGCACAGCCATTGATTTGGGTATCCACGGCTTGCACCCAGAACTAATCCGCATCGTTGGTAAGATGAAATACCGCTCTTCATACGGACAGAACCTTCTCCAACACGCTCGCGAAACAGCCAACCTTTGTGGTATTATGGCAAGCGAACTTGGGTTAAATCCAAAGAAGGCAAAGCGTGCAGGCTTATTGCACGATATTGGTAAAGTGCCTGACGAGGAAACAGAACTTCCACACGCATTATACGGTGGTCGCATTGCTGAGAAGTTTAAAGAGAAGCCCGAAATCTGCAATGCCATTGCTGCGCACCACGACGAAATAGAAATGACAAGCCTTATTGCACCTATCGTTCAGGTTTGCGATGCCATTTCAGGTGCACGACCAGGTGCACGCCGCGAGATAGTTGAGGCTTACATCAAGCGTTTGAACGATTTGGAAGCCATTGCAATGAGCTATCCAGGCGTTACAAAGACCTATGCTATCCAAGCAGGACGCGAACTACGTGTTATTGTAGGTGCCGATAAGATGGACGATGTTCAAAGCGAGCAGCTGAGTAGCGAGATTGCTGAAAAGATTCAAAATGAAATGACTTATCCTGGACAGGTAAAAATCACCGTCATTCGAGAGACACGAAGTGTTTCTTACGCAAAATAAACACAGTCATTCTGTAAAGATACAAACTTATAAAAAGCGAATTGTTCCAAAAGGAACAATTCGCTTTTTTGTTTATACATACAGCAAGACATTACTATTATCAACATTCTGCATCGGCGCAACGATTTCCCAGTAAGGTAACTGAGATATTCTTCACCGCTCTTTAGTGAGCCAAAAAGAAGCTGTTGCTTATTTCATCAGTCGCAAACGCAGACTGTTTAGCACCACACTGACACTCGAAAATGCCATCAGAGCACTTGCCCACGAAGGTGTTATCTGCCAATCGATGCCAAACAAATACAGCACTCCTGCTGCAAGTGGTATGCAAACAATGTTATATATGAATGCCCAAAACAGGTTTTGCCATACCATACGCACCGTGCGGCGACTCAACAACAAAGCTTCGGGCAAGGTTTGGAGGTCATCGCCCATAAGTGTGATTTGTGCAACGTCCATTGCGACGTCTGTTCCCTTGCCAATGGCAATGCTGACATCAGCCAAAGCCAATGCCTGCGTGTCGTTTATGCCGTCGCCAACCATCGCCACACGCTTGCCTTCAGCTTGCAAACGGCGCACCATATCTTCTTTGTCTTGTGGCAACACTTTACTTTGATAGTGCTTTATGCCCGCTTTCTCAGCCCAATACCTTGCAGCCTCCTCCTTATCGCCACTCATCATATAAACTTCCACACCACTTTTCTGCAACGCTTCCATTGCTTTTCTTGCATTAGGCTTTAGCATTTCACGCTCTTCCAAAGCCAAATAGTCGGATTTAGTGAAGTCAATGCTTCTATTTGGAATGGTTAATGTACCCGTCTTATCGGTTACAAGCGCGTCTATTCTGCGCAAATTCTCCAACGCAGCAGCATCTTTAATCAGTATTTGCTTCTCTGCAGCCTTGCCTATGCCCACCATCAACGCTGTCGGTGTAGCCAACCCCATTGCACAAGGACAAGCAATGACCAACACAGCAATAGCCGACAGAATAGCTTGCGGCAGATAGGCATTGCCACCGATAAGCCACCACGCAAGGAAAGTGCAGAGGGCTATTGATGCAACAACAGGAACGAATACCAAAGCAGCCCTGTCTACGATACGCTGAACGGGTGCTTTAGAGCCTTGCGCCTCTTGTACCATACGGATAATCTGCGCTATCACAGTGTCCTTGCCTATCTGTCGAGCACGCATTCTTAGCTTTCCCTGATTTGGAATAGTGCCTGCGAGCACCTTATCGCCCTTCCGCTTTTGGGCAGGATTAGGCTCACCCGTTATCATACTTTCGTCTATGTAGGCAGCATCAGCCGTCATAAAGCTCTCTGCCCAAACCACTTCGCCGTCTACTGGCACCTTTTCGCCAGTACGAACTTCAAGCAAATCGCCCACTTCTATGGTTGAAATAGGCACCTCCTCTATCTTTTCTCCATCTACAATGTGGGCTGTTTTAGGTGTCATTCCCATCATTTGACGGATAGACGAAGCAGTACCGTCCTTCGCTTTCTCTTCCAAGAGCTTACCCGTAAGCACAAAGGTGATTATCATAACCGAAGCATCGAAATAGGTATGCCACGCTATGCCACGACTCTCCCATACCGTTTCGCCCCAGAAGGTATTGAAAACACTGAACAAGAAGGCTATCAGCGTAGACAAAGCCACAAGCGTATCCATATTGGCTAAGCCGTTTTGCAGTTGCTTCCACGCAGAAACATAGAACCTACGACCGCAATACACCATATTGGCAAGTGCGATGAGCAAGGCTATTTGGTTGGTTGTGCTTGCATTACCCATATCTACCCAATGCATCGACACAGCCATAACACCGATGGCAAACAGCCACGACAAGGCAGTCTTGCGCTTCAGCAACGTAAAAGCACGCTTTTCAATCTCAACTGCCGAGCGTCCTTCCTCTATTACAAGGTCAAATCCGATGGCATTAATGGCAGCTTTCAAGTCTTCTAACGATATTTCGTCAGGATTAAAGTCTATCAATGCCGTGCGTGAAGGCAACGAAACCGAAGCAGAAGCTACGCCGTTTAAGCTGTTGAGCTTTCTTTCCACATTGGCAGAACACGCCGAACACGCCATACCAATTACAGGAATAGTTTTCTTCACTTTATCTTTCCTCCTTCTATTTCCAAGTTTATAAATACCAATTTATAGCATCATCTCAAAACGACCTGATGCTTCCACCGCATTTTTCAGCAGCTCGGGCTTTACCAAATTTTCATCGTAAGCAACCTCAACCGTCTTTTCCGCCAAGTTTACTTCAGCCATTTCAACACCCACAACACCTTTTATGGCATTCTCTACATTTGCCTTGCAATGTTCACACTTCATACCATTTACGGTAAATACTTTATTTTCCATTATCTTATTTGTTTATCTATGTTGATTAAATTCCATTTGTTCTCTGTTAAATTCCCTAAACGTATAAACCATTATGGGAATGGTGGCGAGGAACGAAAGCGTATCGCTCACCGCCTGACACATCTCTACTCCCAACAAACCGAAGAACTTCGGAAGTATAAAGATTAAGGGAATAAAGAACAACCCTTGACGGGCAGCGGCAAGGAAGTTAGCCCGCCAGGGCTTCCTGCACGTTTGCGAAAGCATATTACTGGCTACAATAAACGCATTGAATGGGTAGGTGCAAAGTTGCCAACGCAGTGCCACGACACCAATGCTTATAACTTGCACGTCGTTGCGGAACAATCCGATAATCGAACCACTGAAAAGCCAACCTATGAGCGTGCAGACTATGAGGAAGGCGGTACCCATTTTCACGGTAAACTTGTAGGCTTCCTGCAGCCTATCATAAAGTTTCGCCCCATAACAGAAACCACACAGCGGCTGAAAGCCTTGTCCCAAGCCTATAACGGTGGCAAGTACGAGCATCGAAATGCGTGTAACAATGCTCATTGCCGCAATTGTTTCGTCGCCATAATAGCCTGCTGCAATGTTGAGCGACATCGTTGCCAAGCACGCCAATCCCTGACGAGAGAGCGAGGGGCTGCCTCCCAAGAATATTTCCTTGAGTGCTTGCCACGAAGGAGCAAAGTTTCGGAAGTAGATACCGATGTTCTCGCCCCGCCGAGCCATATAAAAAAGAATAAGGAACGACACAACCTGTCCTGCAATAGTAGCGATGGCAGCACCTGTTATTCCCATATCGAAGCCGAAAATCAGTATCGGGTCGAGTGCGACATTCATCGCTGCCCCCACAACAATGCCATACATAGCATACGTGGCATTGCCCTGCAAGCGCATTTGGTTGTTCAGCGTGAGCGAAGAAGTAAGAAAAGGCGCACCAAGAAGCACGATACCCAAGTACTTTTCGGTATAAGGCAGAATGGTAGGAGTACTTCCTAACAAAACCGACAATGGTTTAAGGAAAACCAAGCCTGCTGCCATGATACATAAACCGAACAGAAACGAAAAGTAAAAACCATTCGATGCCATACGAACAGCGTTATGGTGGCGTTTCGCACCCAACTCTCTTGAAATGTAATTGCCCGACCCGTGTCCGAAAAAGAAACCAAATGCCTGAATGAAAAACATTACCGAGAACACAATGCCCACAGCTGCCGTAGCCTGCGTGTTTATCTGTCCCACGAAGTAAGTATCGGCAATATTGTATAGGCTGGTTACCAACATCGAAATAATGGTGGGCACAGCCATTGTTATCACAACCTTATGAATGGGCTCCTCGGTAAGGAATGTATAATTGTTTTTACCTTTGTGCATATCAAAGGCAAAGATACAAAAAACTAAATAACCAAAAGAATGTGAATGTTTAATTAGAACTAAAAATGAAAGGAGCAGGACTCTATTTTTTCAACACGGCTTTTCGACTTGTATCTATCAATTCTGTATAACTATAAAAGATACGTCTACTGAATGAATCAATGAAGAAGAAAAGTCATTTTAAAGCAACACTACCAAATTATTTACACGTAAAGAAATATTTTTCTACGTGTAAATAAATTCTTACATACGTGTAAATAAATATTTCTTTACACGTAAATAATTTTTCAGACAAAACTTTTTGATGATTCCAAACCTATCTAATTATAAAAGAAAGCGCAGAAAAATCCGAAACAATGTTATCTCCCAAAGACTTTTCATTATTTATCAAGGGAGATAGCTTGCCTTTCTAAACAATAAAAAAGTGATTAAATAAAGAGCCATAAAGCAAAAGCGGATATGCCATAACCGACATATCCGCTTTCTGTTTTACTTATTTCACTAAATCGACAAGGGTTTGAACAATGCGTTCGGCAGAACGACCGTCCCACCTGTCGGGAATTGTTGCAGCCTTCCACTTACCTCCAACCATATCGGAAACTGCAGTATGAAGTTTCTGCGCATCTTCGCCAACAAGGACATTTGTACCTTGTTTCACGGTTTCAATGTGCTCGGTATAGCTGTTCAGCGTAGCACACGGAACGTTGGTAAAGGTGGCTTCTTCGGCAACATTGCCCGAATCGGTTATAATTCCTGCCGCATTCGACAACAAATAGCTAAACTCCAAGTAGCCCAAAGGCTGCACGAAACATAGATTTGCGTGCTTTGCTGCATCGAGCGAACGTACGATTTGCGCTGCATTCTCGCGCAACGGAGCAACAATAGGCATATTGCCTGCGGCTTCCAGCATAGCTTTCAGCATACGTTCCAAGTTGGCTTTGTCGTTCATCAGCACCTTACGGTTGAGCGTAAACATCAGATACTGCTTTGGTTTCAGGTGCAAATCGCTCACCGAAGCTATGTTTGCCAACGACAAATCGCCCATTCTTTCACGATTGAAGCGAATGTTGTCAATAAGAATATTGCCAACCATATACACACGGGAAAGCTCTGCGCCTTCTTTATTGGCAATGCTGTTGTTGCTCAGACCTGCGGTGAAAAGCACGTCCGACAGTCCGTCGATAACCAAACGATTTATTTCTTTCGGCATATTTATATCGAACGAGCGAGTTCCTGCAGCAATGTGCGCCAAGGCTATGCCCTGCTTTTTTGCCACAATAGCCGCAGCCATAGTCGATGCAAGGTCGTCTACAACCACAACGACGTGTGTGGTGTTCTGCTGCAAATACTGTTCAAACTTCGACATTACCTGCCCCGTGAGTTCGTTTAGGTTCTCGCATTCCACACCGAGATATACATCGGGACGTGCAATTTGAAGGTCGTCGAACAAGCTATCCTCCAATGTAGGGTCGGCTTTGCTACCCGCATAAACCAACGAGTAAGCAATGTTTCTGCCGTCCCAGCCTTCGTTTTGCCTCTTCTTGATAATTCTAATAATGGGCGCAACCTTCATAAAATTAGGGCGTGCGCCACAGAAAATACAGATTTTAAGTTCGCTATCTGTTCTTGTCATTTGCGTTTTTATTATCCTTTAAACATTTCTTTTATACCGCCAATCGAGCCCATAACGCCCGTTGCTTCGTATGGAAGGTAAACCGTCTTTTGGTTTTCGTTCTTCGCAAGTTCTTCCATCATCTGGATATACTTCTGTGCAATGAGGTAATTTGCAGGATTTGTGCTTTGCCCGACAGCGTCCGTGATTTTCTGAATTGCCACTGCTTCGGCTTCAGCAACACGTATTCGCGCTTCTGCCTGACCCTCTGCAATGAGTATAGCCTGCTGTCTGTCAGCCTCGGCACGGTTGATTCGCGATGTCTTTTCACCTTCCGACTGGAGTATGGCTGCTTGTTTTTCACCCTCACTGGTGAGAATTGTCGCACGTTTATTACGTTCTGCCTGCATCTGTTTCTCCATTGCCTGCAGCACACTCTCTGGTGGTGTGATGTCTTGAAGCTCTACACGGTTCACCTTGATACCCCATTTGTTGGTTGCATCATCGAGAACTGAACGCAATTTGGTGTTAATAGTGTCGCGGGAAGTAAGCGTTTGGTCGAGTTCCATCTCACCAATGATGTTACGAAGCGTGGTTTGTGTCAGCTTTTCGATAGCATTTGGTAGGTTGTTTATTTCGTACACAGCCTTGAAAGGGTCCATAATCTGGAAATAAAGCAACGCATTGATTTGCATCTGAATATTGTCTTTCGTGATAACATTCTGACGGTCGAAATCGTAAACCTGCTCGCGTAGGTCTATAATGTTCGTGTAGACATAGCGTCCGCGGCGCACTGCCACCATTTCTTTCGCTCTATCGATAAACGGAATGATGATATTGATACCCGGTTGCAAAGTTGCGAAGTATCGTCCTAAGCGTTCAATGATGCGTGTTTCACTCTGTGGGATTATAACGATTGCCTTTTTAGCAAAGACGACTGCCAATACAACGATGGCAATTAATACATAAGCTCCAATGTCCATAATAATAAAGTAATTTATTTGTTTATAAAAAGTAAACTATTCTGCTCTCTCTACGGTTACGATTATCGAATTTAAAGCCACGATACGCACCGTTGTTCCTTCTTCAATAGCAAGATTATCGGTTGCAACAGCTTTCCATGAATCGCCGTCCACCTTTACTCTTCCGTGTCCATTTGCTGCTATTGATTCTGTAACCTTACCTATTCTGCCTATAATGGCATCGGCATTACTGACTCTGTTATCTTTGTTTTTATGCAGATACTTCAGCGCAAATGGGCGAACAAAGAAGATACTTAATGCACTAACCACCGCAAAGACAATAACTTGCAGCGTAAAACTATCGCTGAAAGCCGACACAATGGCAGCTGCAACACCCCCTATGGCAAAACACATAATGAAGAAATCGCCATTGGTTAATTCCAACACGAGGCACAACAGGCTTACTAAAAGCCATGCCAACCAAAGATTTTCTAAGAAGTATTGTATCATAGCGTAATGATGATTTAATTAGAATGTAAAGTTAATACTTTAAAATGAGACCAACAACTTTTTGGTAAAGAAAATGAAAAGAGGGAGCCAAACTCCCTCTTTTCTATATTCCCCTTACTTTCTTTCTTATATTCTGCTTACTTCTTCTGCTGTGTTTCCTTTACTTTTCTAACCTTTCTGCGGTATATCCAAGCAACACCGTTGTCTTCCAACGTTATGGTTTTACTTATTTCTGTTGGCCAACTGTCCTTCCCAATACGTGTTTCAGTGTGCGTATGTACTGCTCGGTCGGTTTCTTCCAAGGTCGTATCGGGTTCATATTTATAATCTTCTACAACCGAATCCCATTCTGTTGTATCCCATTCTGCAGTATCAATGTAATCTGTATCAACGGATACTGTGTCGTAATCATAATCTTCATCAGACGCGATTGAATCTACTTCAACGCTGTCATCCGCAATACCGTCAGCCCAATTATCTTCATTATCGCTGCTGTAATAAGGTGTGGTGTATTTGTATAAATCGGTAATAGATGTCCATTCTCCTTGTTTATCCTTCGTTGTAATTGATGTAAAATACTCCATAAGTCTGTTTGTACCGTCAAGTGGGCGTCCTTTCGTAACAGTACCTTCGGTCAGCGGATTGACAAAAGTCTGAATTAAATCAAGCAGACTTGGTGCACATAAAGCATAAAGATAGGTTAAGAACCGTATATAGGGGTTCCCCATAAGGTTCAAAGCCTGCATTGCATATCTATTGTAGCTGTATATAGGGTCAGCTAATTCTGAAGGATTCTCGCCATAAATCAGCTTTATCAGAGTTTCTGATAATTCTGCTGGTATATCTTCTGAATTGCTCACAATATATGATTTCATACCGGAAGTAAAGGTAAGAAGAAGCGGACGCTTCTTTAAAATATCGCCCAAACGGTGATAAAACAAACTATCAGAAGTCGATTCTACTTTCCTTTTTGTATAATTGACACTCTCTAAGAGGTCTACTTGTATAGTTGTAGTAAACGGAGAAACATCTAAAACTGTTAAACGGACTTTACACGAAAGATAGGGCTCTTTTCTTTCTATTCCACCGAAAAGGTTATTATCATCTCCTATAATAGAGGTAAAGTCGAGCATTGTGTTTATTGAATCTGGGGTACCACTCTGTGTTTGTTCGAGTGAAAACTCGTAAACAGCAGATTGTCCTTTCTCAAACTTAGGGCTATATCCACTGTTCTTCTGTGCCCATAAGCCATTGGCTGCAAGCAATGTTATGATGGTTAAGAATATTCGCATCTTATTTTGTTGTTTCTTTATTGTTTTCATCTTGTCTGTTTCTTTAATTCTTGCGTCGTCTTACTACTTGATAAATTGTGCCAACACCATTTGGATAGTTGATGGTAACAGTATTTTCGTACTTTTCCAACCAACTTTTCTTATCCATTTTCACATCTATTACATTCTGAGTCTTGCACAATACCCTCCCATCGTCATATAATAGCGAATCTTCTCCATCTGTTGCAATTGTATCTACATCGACATAATCCATTTCAATAGAGTCTATATTAATTGAATCTATATTGCTTACATACGCGTCGCTGTCAAGTTCGTATAAATTTGAATACGTATCCATATTCATTTTAAGATTCATTTCTTTGCCTTTACCTTTTGTTACATCGCTTACAAACTTAAATGAGCCCTCTTTTTCCTTCAGTTCGCCTTCTTCCTGATGTCCATCTTCGTAGCGTAAGCTATAAGCTTCAGTAAAGACTTTAAAGCCTGGTACCAACATATAGAAGAAAATACTTATTGCATTTCTTCTCTGCATCTCTGCTATCCATTCTTCATCATATCTCCCATCTTCGACCCCCAAAATAGAAAGTTTTCGTTTACGGCTTTCAGTAAGAATTTGCCTATATAACTCATCGGTATTGAGTACTACCCATTCGCCTAACTTTCTTGACATCATCAATCGCAGTTTGAGGCCTTTTACCCAATTAATTATATCTAAGAAATCTTTTGAATCTGAACTTCTTCTTAATTCCTTCGGCAAGCCTACATCAATAAGTTTTAATTCCATAATATAGGCGTATGGTGTTGCTTCGAGTACCTTCAACGAGAATTTACTTGATATTTTATCGCCAGTAGGAATCATTCTTACTATATCTAGTAAATCAAATCTTCCCATAGAAGTTGCAAACGGAGAATATAATTCCAACCCATCAACAGTAGTATTGTCACTGTTTCGCTGATAGGTTTTCTTCAATAAATGCTCGTAAATTACGGTTTGCCCTTTCTTGAAATCGGGTAAATAAGTTTGTTTGTTTTGTGCTGATGCCCAAAGAGTTGTGAGTAACAACAGTAACAATGTGGCGGTTCTACGCATATTCTTATAATTTAATGAATTATGATTGTTATTACAGTTTTGTAACTTTTATACTGCAAAATTATCTATTCTTAGTTAAATAAACAAACTATACGACATTTGTTTTTACAAAAAAGAAGCAAAGACAACGTTTTTTGCGAAAAAGTTCGTATTTTCGCAGCCAAAATAAACAGAAAAAGGCTACACGACAGCCAAGGTATTTAAAAGAAAAGAAAAGATGAAAAAGATTAAGTATTTAGTGATGACCGTTGTTATCGCCACACTTGCTGCATGCGGAACTACTTCCACTGTGCCACTTACGGGACGCACACGCCAAATCAGCATAAGCGATTCAGAACTCCTTAGCTTAAGCAAAACGCAGTATGCAAAGTTTATGTCGAGCGTAAAGAAGTCGACAAACACAAAGAATACCCAAATGGTAACACGTGTCGGACGCAAACTTGCCAATGCCGTAGAATCCTATTTGCACAATAACGGCTATGCAAACGAAGTAAGAAACTTCCAATGGGAGTTTAATCTTGTACAAGACAAACAAGCCAACGCTTTCTGTATGCCAGGCGGTAAAATCGTTGTTTTCGAAGGTTTGCTGCCCTATACACAAACCGAAGCTGGACTTGCCATCGTGTTAGGACACGAAATAGCACACGCAGTGGCAAAGCACAGTGCCGAACAAATAACAAAGAAACAAAACCAAAGCGTAGGCACAGCTATCTTGGGAACGGTGCTAAACTCTGCTGTAGGCAGCGGTACTGGCGATATTGTAAGTTCGGTAGCCTCAACAGGCTTATCGCTTCTGAACCTGAAGTATAGCAGAAAGAACGAGAAGGAAGCCGACTATATGGGACTTATCTTTGCCGCCATGGCAGGTTACGACCCTCAAAATGCTGTTCCGTTCTGGCAACGTATGTCAGCCTCGTCGAAAGGTTCATCAATGGAGTTCCTAAGTAGCCACCCTTCTGACGCCACTCGCATTAAAAACATTCAAGGTTGGATGCCCGAAGCAATGAAATATTATCAAGAAAGCAAAAGAAGATAAAGCTAAGAAAAAGCCTTTTGTGCGGTGAAAATTGAACGATAAGCGTTTAAATATTTTTCACAAGCAAAGATATTACATAACTAACTCGTTACCAACACATTACAAAACCTATTGTTTTGCATTCCAAAAGCGTAGGTTTTACACGGTAAAAGCGGCTGTTTTGCGTTGCAAAAGAGCCGCTTTCGCAATGCCAAATCGAAATTATCATTTTTCTTGCGAATAATCTTTACAAAATAGAGGGCATTTCTCTGTGCTTAACTTAAAGTTCCTATGAACTTTAGAAGAACTAGATTTTCTAAGAAAATTGCTTTTTCTTTGGTGTTAGGAACGTAATGAATCACGCCCCAACCTGCCAACGTGCATTATAAAAGCTTATTGGAGACGAATAAAAAGCAAAAGAAAAGGCTGACTTCACAGCCAGCCTTAATCCTATACAAAAACATTATGAAATAATTTTATTTCGCGAACAAGATTTTCATTACTAACCTTGGTATGGACTCTACCATAACCATTTTATTATTGTACTCGGTTGCAAGTGCGGCATTTTCTTTCGCAATAGCGTTCGCACTGCACTCGAATGTCATATCCAAGCATTGCCCCCAGTATGAAATCTTCCTCTGGAGTAAGCTGGTTTAGTGGCTTGGTTACGAATAACCGTATAGCATCTAAACATTCCTTGCGTCCGAAGAACAGGTTTAAGCTACTGTTTCCGACTGGCTGAATGATGAAAGGTATCTGCTGTCTGTGAAGACGTGCGGTAACAAAGTCTTCATACTTCTTGTTGAAAGTATAAAGTACCATCTGCCGTACTCCCTTCTTGAACTCATAAATATGATTCAATAAGACCTTCATATCGGTTGCCATTCCTTCCATTATATATACAAATGCTTAGATGCTATCTAAATTTTATTATAAAGAACCTTTGATACTGCTTAACCAAGCGTCGATTCTGCCTTCGGTCAAGTCGTCTTCGTTTACATCGTCAAGTGCAAGACCAATGAACTCGCCGTCTACAACAGCATCGCTATCGTCGAATGTATAGCCTTCGGTAGGTACGCTTCCGATAATGTTTGCGCCTTCAGCAGCATCGTAGATTTCCTTCATTGCGCTGCAGAAAGTATCTGAGTATGATTCGCTGTCGCCACAACCGAAAAGTGCTACCGTCTTGCCTGAAAGGTCTGCACCTTTTAAAACGTTCACGCCATCGTACCAATCGTCTTGCAATTCGCCTGCTCCCCAAGTAGAAGTACCAAGGATTAGGTTGTCGTGATTAGCAATGGTGTCAGCAGAAAAATCTGCAACGTTGATAGCTTCTACACCCAATTTCTCTGCAATGGTGTTTGCAATATTCTCACATGTACCGGTTGATGAACCGAAAACTACTATTGTACTCTTCATATTCGTATTGATATTTTGTTACGTTTGTTTTGTTTACGTTTGCAAAGATAGAGATTTTCCTTCTTCCGTGCAATACCTAAAAATAGGGGTTCTTGCAAAATACCTACTTTTAAGTAGTGGTTTGTTAGCTTTAGCGCAGCGTTTTCTACAAGAAAAGAAGTTACAAACGGACTTTAATATTTTTATTTTACATTCATTAAAGAAATCGCAGCAAAACACCTAAACAAAGTTAGTAAAACGCAAAAAAGATGGCAGCGCAAAATGTTTCCGCATTCTACGCTACCATCTTCTATCATTAGAAATTGCCATTTGCACAATTTCCGAATACCTATTATATGTTATTTCACTACAAGCTTATCGCTTCCTGCAGCTTTAAAACTCATATCCAATCCCTTTACGCTATGTGTGAGTGCGCCAAAAGATATGAAATCGACACCTGCTTTTGCGTATGGTATCATCGTTTCGTAGGTTATTCCGCCACTCGATTCCGTTTCGCAGCGTCCTGCAACGATGTCTACCGCCTTTCGAGTGTCTTCGGGTGTGAAGTTATCGAACATGATTCGGTCGCAGCCTTCTGCCAATGCCTCGTCGAGTTCTTTGAAGTTGCGCACCTCGCACTCTATTTTCAAGTCCTTGCCTTTCTCCTTGCAGTAGGCTTTTGCACGCGAAATAGCATTGTGAACCCCACCGCAGAAGTCTATGTGGTTGTCCTTTAACAGTATCATATCGAAAAGACCGATGCGATGGTTTGTGCCTCCGCCGATATGAACTGCTTCTTTCTCAAGCATACGCATACCCGGAGTCGTCTTGCGGGTGTCTAAAACACGTGTCTTTGTGCCTGCATCAATCAGGGCTTGCTGGTATTTGTGGGTCATTGTAGCTATGCCGCTCATACGCTGGAGAATGTTGAGCATTAAGCGTTCTGTCTGCAAAAGACTTTGTTCGCGTCCCTTTACGCTCATAACAATATCGCCGGGCTTTACGTGTGCGCCGTCTTCGATGTATACTTCCACCACGAGTTCGGGGTCGAAGCGATGGAAAACACGCTTTGCAATGTCTACTCCGGCAAATATTCCCTCTTCTTTTATCAGCAATTTGCTTTCGCCCATAGCGTCGGCAGGTATGCAACAAAGGGTTGTATGGTCGCCATTGCCAATATCTTCGCTAAAGGCAAGGTCGATTAATCTATCGTTTAATTCTTCTACTTGTAACATATCGCTATTATATAAATAAGGTGGAAAACGGATTGCAGCGTACTACAAACCAAGTTTCCTTGATATTTCCAACATTTTATTGATAGGACGCACAGCCTTCTCCGCAATTTCAGGGTCTACCTCTATCGTAGGCCATTCGTGCTTAATGCAGTTGTACAGTTTCCTCATTGTAATGAGCTTCATGTAGTTGCATTCGTTGCAGGCACGCGGTTCTTCGTTCGATGGCGCAGGAATGAAAGTCTTGTGCGGTGCAGACTTCTGCATTTCGTGAAGTATGCCCACTTCTGTAACGACAATGAACTTTTGTGCATCGTCGTTGATGCTGAACTTCAGCAAAGCTGCCGTGCTGCCCACCTTGTCGGCAAGTGCAGCTACTTCGCCCGTACATTCAGGGTGTGCCAATACCTTTGCATCGGGGTGTTGTTGCTTCAGCTGCTTAATGCCTTCCACTGAAAAGCGTTCGTGCACATGGCAACCACCGTCCCAAAGCAGCATATTGCGACCTGTGATACGATTGATGTAGCCTCCGAGGTTCTTGTCGGGACCGAAAATAATTTTTGTATCTTTAGGGAACGACTCCACAACTTGGCACGCATTGCTACTGGTAACGACAACATCGGTGAGCGATTTTGTTGCTGCCGTAGTGTTTACATAGCTTATCACGGTGTGGTCGGGGTGAGCTTTCACAAACTTCTCGAATGTATCGGTTGGGCAACTCTCTGCCAACGAACAAGAAGCGTTAAGGTCTGGCACCAGAATAGTTTTATCGGGACAAAGTATCTTGTTGGTTTCGCCCATGAAATGCACGCCACACATCACGATAATATCTGCATCGGTAGTGGCTGCTTTCTGCGCAAGGGCAAGGCTGTCGCCTACGAAATCTGCCAAGTCCTGCACTTCTGCGTCTGTGTAATAATGTGCCATTATCACGGCATTCTTCTCTTTACACATACGTTTTATTTCAGTCTTTACATCTATATTGGCAGGTATTGGTTCGTCAATAAAGCCCTGTTCGCTCCATTTCTTATCAATCATGTCTTATAATATTTATTGTATTTCCTAACAGTTAATCTTTCTTTTGCGGATCGTTGGCGTGCTTCGGATAGTCTATTGTATAATGTAAGCCACGGCTTTCCTTGCGTGCTATTGCCTGACGGGTTATCAGATAACCTACGTTTATCATATTTCGCAGTTCGCAAATATCCTTTGTGGCCTTTACTTGCTTGAAGAGTTGCTCGGTTTCTTCGTAAAGCAGGTCGAGTCTGCTCCAAGCTCTTTTCAAGCGTAAGTTGCTGCGCACAATGCCAACATAGTTGCTCATGACCTCGCCCACTTCCTTTATGCTCTGTGTTATCAGCACTCGTTCCTCGTTAGAGAGTGTGCCTGCGTCGTCCCATTCGGGTATATCGGTGTTGAATTGATAGTCGTCGATAACGTCAAGCGTGTGCTCTGCAGCCGATTTAGCATAGACAGCAGCCTCTACAAGCGAATTGCTTGCCAGACGATTGCCCCCATGCAAGCCCGTGCAGGCACATTCGCCAACCGCATAAAGTCGCTTTATGGTGCTTTCGCCGTTCAGGTCTACCTTTATGCCACCACACATATAGTGGGCACTTGGGCACACTGGAATATACTCCTTGGTTATGTCTATGCCCAAACTAAGGCATTTTGCATAGATGTGCGGAAAGTGCTTTCGGGTTTCGTCGGCATCTTTGTGCGTTACATCGAGGCAGACGTAGGCAAGTCCGTGTATCTTCATTTCGTGGTCGATAGCCCTTGCCACTACATCGCGGGGAGCGAGCGAAAGTCGCTCATCGTATTTCTGCATAAACTCGTCGCCATTGGGCAGACGAAGAATACCGCCATAGCCACGCATCGCTTCGGTTATCAGGAAAGCAGGACGGGTTTCTTTCGGATTGTAAAGCACCGTAGGGTGGAACTGCACGAACTCCATATCGGCAACAGTTCCTTTCGCTCTATACACCATTGCCACACCGTCGCCAGTGGCTATGCTCGGGTTCGACGTTGTGCCATAGACTGCTCCGCAACCGCCAGTTGCCATAAGTGTAACCTTGCTTAAATAGGTGTCTATCTTCTGCGTGGCAGGGTTCAAGATGTACGCACCGTAACATTCTATATTCGGTGTACGGCGTGTTACTTCAATTCCGAGATGATGTTGCGTAATTATTTCTACGGCATAATGGTTTTCGAGCACCGTAATGTTCTCGTTGCTGCGCACTGCCGCCATAAGTCCGCGTTGTATTTCGGCTCCCGTATCGTCAGCATGGTGAAGTATGCGAAACTCGCTGTGTCCGCCTTCACGGTGTAAATCGTATGCGCCTTCGTTGTTCTTATCGAAATTTACGCCCCAGCCTACAAGGTCGCTGATAGCTTGAGGGGCATTGCGAACAACGTGTTCCACCGCCTGCGGGTCGGAAATAAAGTCGCCAGCCACCATCGTATCGGTTATATGTTTCTCGAAATTGTCTACCGATAAGTTGGTAACAGAGGCTATACCGCCCTGTGCTTTCGTTGTATTTGCTTCGTCGAGCGTGGTTTTACACACCAATACAACCTTGCCCTTACCGCTATTTGCAACGCGAAGGGCGTAGCTCATTCCGGCTATGCCCCCGCCTATGACAAGAATATCTGACTTATGTATCATGCTAATATTGCAGTTTTTCAGAACAGATGCAAAAGTAATAATATTTTCTTAATATGCCAACACAAAGTCTTTTTACTTACAATTAAATTGCCGAGAAATGTGTGAGTATTTTATACTTGCTGCGTATTCTCTCAAAAATGTCTTATAAGACAATTTAAATTCTCCTATAAGACAATTTTAATTCTCTTATAAGGGAATTTTACACCTCTGCTAACCGCTGATTATCAAAGAGTTACAAAGGTGCGTTTTTAGCCCTTGAAAAGGGGGAAATTGGTGCGTGAAAAAGACGCTTTTTATCTTGCTGAAACAACGTCGTACCAGCAAAGGAATAAAAGGAATTTTGCGTTGCTTAACGCTTTACAAACTTCTGATGATTGCGAATGTATATGCCACGTGGCAAATTGGCTTCGGAAGTGCCCGCATAGCGTCCGTCAAGATGGTAAATGCGCTTGTCGCTCTCAGATGGCTGAGTACTTTCGTGTTGCGTAATGCCTGCCGCAGCCATTTGCAAAACCTCTTTCAGACCTTCATATACATTTATTTCGCCATAGCCATACCAATTGTTCGGATAGGCCAGTGCCGTGTCGTAACGCGTGCACGTCTTGCGAAACACCTCCAAGCAATCCTGCGGTGTAAGGCGAGGGTACGCCTGAAGCCACAAGGCAATGGCACCAGCGACAACCGGCGACGACATTGATGTGCCGCTGTTGGCGTTCCAAGCATAGGTTCTACCATTGTGTTCAAAGTGCTTTACATCTGATGCCAACGGTGCTCCTGCATTCTTCGGATTCATTATGAAATAACTGCTGTAAGCCGAAACAACGTTCTGTCCCGGTGCCATCACATCGGGTTTGGTTCGCCCATCTATGGTCGGACCGACACCGGAGAACGATGTCCGCCGTCCGTCAGTGCCTTTGTCGTAGTCTTTCCATTCGCCTAAATAGTTCAGAAAGCCTCGTCTGTAAGCTGTTGCTCCTACCGAAATAACGCTTGGCGCACTCGACGGCGAGTGAATGCTGTAACTATTATCGCCCATCTTTAACATCGGATTTTGGTCGTGTGGTGGCAGGAACCCCCTTATGCGATAAAGGTCTATCGTTGCTTCGCTACTTGCAAATTCTATCGAAACAGGCACATCGTATCCTAAATTAGGGCGACTTGCAAGGCGAATATCGTAAACCACATCTTCCGCTTTATAGCTTGACGGATAGCCAAGAACACGCCATTCGTACATCTGATTGCCTATCTTAACGGAATCTATCAGCAAGGAGTCTTTGCAAGTAAGCACCTCCTCCATTGGTATTTCAACAACTTGGGCAGTAGGACTGTTGGCAGGAACTTTCATTCGGAATACAAACGGCTTGTCGGTCTTAGCCGTAAAGTAGGCACTTTCGCGGTTTCCCCACAACAACGATTCTATATTCGGAATGCCTTTGGGCTTGTGCACATAGTTTATCCAATCGGCATCGTTTCCTGCTGAAGCAACGATGATATGCCCTGCACCTGTCATCTTCTCGAGCATTTCGTAGTATAGTTGGTCGTAACCGTGAAAATCCTGATGCCCACCCTCGCTAAAGTTAATCACACAGGGCTTGCCTTGGCTGTCGGCATAGTCGAAAATATACTTAAAGCCCAACGCATCGGTGGCGTAGGTGTACTTGTAATAGTCTTCCTTGTCGATGAGTTCGATATTATCGCCTGCAGCATTTGCCACCATAACAATATCTGCTTCGTAGGCTATGCCGCGATATGGGCTTGTCTTGCCCGCTCCTTCTGCCCCACTTCCGGCTGCTATTCCTGCCGTATGTGTGCCGTGCGTCTGTGTAAGACCGTCTAAAGGGTGCCCTATCTGCAATAATTCTGCCGTACCACGGTAGTCGCGCCCCACTGGCAACGTGCTGCCTTGCGTGTCTTTCGACAGTTGGTCCCAAAGGGCTTTGATGCGGTATTCCGTCATATCGGCATTGTAAAAGGTTGGGTGAGTCAGGTCGAAGCCAATGTCTTGCACTCCTACCACGACACCCTTACCCGTGTATGCCTGCGGCAAACCTTGTCCGCTGTAAACCGGCAAGGCATTCACCATTGTTACGGTAGTGTCCATTTGCACCCTGTTTCCATTGCCTGCTTCTATTCGCAATACGTTCCTTTCGTTTGAAAGACCTGCCAATTGGTTCAGGGGAATAGACAATATGTATATATCGTCTGCCTTTGCAAGCTGCCGACAGCCGTACTTCTCTATCGTATTCTCGGCATTGCTGCTAAACTTTGCAAATGCAGTGATAGTGGGCTGAAACTTCTTCGGGCTGACCGAAAGCATCTGCCTGCTTTGTCGAATGGCATCGGTAGCAGCTTCACGCACCAGCGGCGACATCTTCGTGTAGTCGGGACGCTGTGCAAAACTGCCCGATACAAATAATAAAAGTACTTGTAAAAGGAGTATTTTCTTCATATTATTCATTGCCTGTTTTTATCTATTCTCCTTGCAAAGAAAAGAAAAAAAACCGAATTAAGCAAATATTCACAATAAATCAGACTATATATACGTTTCCTTTAACGTGAATCCAAATACACTAAAATTTTAAAACAAACAATTTAAACTATCAACATGGAAACTAAAAAGTTATACCCTTGGCGCACAATTGCCTCTTTCCTGCTTGTTCTTTTTTCTATGCCATTAGGGCATGCGCTTATGATTATCATGGAAAAGACGATGTCTGAAAGTGCTGTTCATACTGCAGGCTTCTTGTTAGGGCTTGCTGGATTGATAATGGTTATTGTGGGTGTGTTCGTGAAAGGAGACACACGACAAACACTTTGGGGCTTCATTGGTGGCTTGCTATTTTGGACAGGCTGGGTAGAATTTCTGTTTATGTACTACGCCCGTCGCTATGGTGTAATGCCAGAAATGGAGAATGGCGAGATAGTTACGAAACCCGAATACTTGATTATGCCTGCTTCGTTTGGCATGTGGGTTGCCATTATGGTGATGTATATATTCTCAACACGCAACGGTTGCGACTTTATTACGTGGATTCAGCGCAAGTGTTTCGGCAGAAAGCAATATACCATCTGTGCCCAACCTATGACACGCCACACCAGCATCGTTACCTTTATGGAAATATTCATGATACTTTGGGGACTGTATCTGCTGCTGATGTTCTGCTACGATAAGAATTTCTTGGGCGACCACCACCCTGTAACTTTCCTAATCGGTATCGGTTGCTTCATTGGTGCGCTGTTTATGTTTAAACGACAGTTGTATTTGGCATCGTGGGGCGCAAACATCCGTATGTCTATTGCTACCGTTATCGTGTTTTGGACACCCGTTGAAATTCTCGGACGCATTAACTTCTTCAATGAGTTTTGGGTTGAACCAGAAAAATACGCCTGGCAAATTAATTGCTTTTATTGCACTCGGAGTTTACCTTTGGATTAAGGGACATAAGAAAAAGAGAAATTAAAGTAATTGATAAAGAAAGATAAAGAAGAAAAAACAGATAGCCGCCTTGACAGAATCTTGTCAAGGCGGTTATTGCATTTTTACGCTACTGCATTCCTATACCTTACTTATAGGACTGCTCGGACAAGATAGTTATAATATGAAGCTGTCCTATTATCAAAGGATTTGATTTTCCTTTCCTTGTTTAAAGACTTTGCTGAAAATATTTCCTATCCCGCAAAAGCATAGGTTTTACAATAAACACTGGCAGGTTGGGGCGTGATTTATCACGCTCCTAACACCAAAGAAAAAGCAATTTTCTTAGGAAATATAGTTTCTATAGAGTTCATAGGAAGCTTTAAGTTAAACACGGAGATAAACCTCAGTTTTGTAAATATTATTCGTAAGAAAAATGATAATTTCGATTTGGCGTTGCGAAAGCGTAGGTTTTGCAACGCAAAACAGCCGCTTTTACCGTGCAAAACCTACGCTTTGGGAATGCAAAACAATAGGTTTTACAATACGTTGATAAACAAACAGTTACACGATAGATATGCTTGTGAAAAATATTTACAGCTTTGTCGTCTTCTTTTTGCTTATAAAGCAGGTTATCGGCCTTAAACTTCTACTGTTCCATAATATGCCTTTGCTGTGCCATGAGTGGACTACGAAAGTCTTTCTTGTATGTATAAGGAAGAAGTGAACCGATTTAAAAGAATTGCTGTTTAAGCATTGGGTGTTCTACGAAGTATCTCGTCGCGACACTCTTCCATCAGCCACTTGGGGGTGCTGGTAGCTCCACAGATACCGACGGTGCGTACATTCTTGAACCATTCCATATCTATTTCGTCGGCACTCTCTACCTGATGCGAGTTTGGATTTACGCTCAGGCATTCGTGGAACAGAACTTTTCCGTTAGAACTCTTGCGCCCTGCAACAAAGAGAATAAGGTCGTGCTTCGCAGCAAACAACGAAATGTTCGGCATTCGGTTAGCTACCTGCCGACAAATGGTATCGAAACTGCGGAACTTGGCGTTCTCGGAGATATGTTCTTGTATATACTCGATGATGCGATGAAACTCGTTCAAGCTCTTCGTTGTTTGCGAATAAAGGTATATATCGCGGTTGAAATCGAGCTGCTGCACATCTTCAAACTTCTCTATCACAATGGCGTTGCTGTGTGTCTGCCCCACCAAGCCCAACACTTCGGCGTGTCCCAGCTTGCCAAAGATAACGATTTGCGATGCGGTAGCTTTCTTCCTATCTTTCAACTCCGTTTCCAAGTCTACCTTTTCAAGGTCGCACGCAACACTGTTGCCGTTCTTTTCGTATTGATTCTTTATGCGTCGCTGCAACGCTAACACCACGGGGCAAGTGGCATCGATTATTTCTATGTTGTTCTTCCGTGCCAACTCGTAGGTTTCGGGAGGCTCGCCGTGTGCCCGAAGCAACACTGTTGCATTATGAAGTTCGCGCAACTGGTCGTGGTTAATGGTTATCAGCCCACGTTTGGCAAGCCTTTCCACCTCCATACTGTTGTGTACTATATCGCCAAGGCAATACAACTGCCTTCCTTTTTCTAATTCCTCTTCGGCTTTTTTTATGGCTGTCGTAACGCCAAAGCAGAAGCCGCTGCCTTCATCTATTTCAATTTGAAGCATTGTTGCTATTCACTTTTACTTTAATTGCTCCTTGGCGACCTGTATATTCAGGCGCATAAGCGCATTGTGCGGTGCACGTTCCCGACTGATAAACGCCCTCACGGTCTACAAAATACTCTGTTTCCACAACGTGAGTTCCCTTTGCCATCATATCGAAATAATAGTTTGTGCAGTAGTCTTTCGGTGCTATGTAGTAGCCACCGTATTGGTATCCGCTGATTTGCGATACGGGTTCAAGACACGCAGGACGCTTGTCGGAAACCTGAACAAAGTCGTAATCACGGTCTGCCACAATGGTTATGCGCACCACAACCTTATCGCCAACCTTTGCCTGAACGGCATCTTTCGGGTTGTTGTTGCTGTTTCGTACAAACAATTCGCGCTTTACGGTAAGTCCTGCATTGTTTGCCTTTATCTCTGTAACAGGCTGGAAGAACTGCGCATAGACTGCTCCCCAGCTTGTTCCGCTGCTTGTTTTCTCTACGGTGAGCGTGTTTGCAACTTGCTTGCCTTCGCTTTCGTTGCGTGGATTAACTGCCACTGGCTGTGTTACCTTCACATATCCCAAACCTGCAGTAGCCTTTGGAAGTTCCATAACCTTTCCGTCGAGTTTCAAAACGCTCGCTTCGCCATTGTCCATTGTCCACTGTCCGTTGTTCATAAATGCCCAAATAGCATTTACAGAGTTCACTGGTGTTTCCCAAGCCTGCGTGCGTTTCGACTGCAAAAGCCAACGTTGCAAATCTTCTATCGTCTGTTTATCGGTTGGAGCAATCGTCTTAAACGCTTCTATCGCAGCTACTTGCGTTGGTATTTTATAGTCGAACCAGCTGTAATAAGCCTTCCGTGTATCGAAATATCTGCCCATTTCTTCCTTGTAAACAGTGTATTCCTTGATGCTTTGCAGATATTCTTTTGCTTTCTGCACCTGCTTATACTGCTGCAAGATAACCGCCGTGTTTGCCTTACCATATATTGTTAAATCGACAGGCTTCTTTGCCAACAAGTCGATAAGATAGGTTATATCTGCCGTTGTTTTGCGTTTTGCCAACGCATTGCTATACAAATAGCCGCAAAGCGCATCGGAAGGGAAGATGTTCTTGTATCCCTTGCGTTGCAAACGCTTCATCTCTGCAACACGTTCAGCCACTTCTCTGTCTAAGAAAGCGAAGGCAGAACTCAGTATATCCTCCGTTTCCTCGTCTTTTTCGCCCATCAACACGTTCAAGCGGGTTAAGGTTTTCACCACTTCAACCGTCATATAGAAACTGCCTGGCATTTTCTCCCACCAAGAGAAAGAACCATTGGGATTTTGCAATCTGCCAAGTCTTTCGATTGTAGACGACAGGTTGTACCTTATCTGATTGTCATCAAAGAAACGCACAAGCATTTGTTTCTGCTCTCTTTCGTTCTTCGCTTCCATCATCCAAGGCGTCTCTTTAAGGGCAAACTCCTTCAAGTCTTGGTTCTTTTCCAATGCCGACATCATAGAAGTTTCGTTTCCTTGCTCGTTTCTCCAGCTTTTAATGGTCTGTCGTATCTTAGGCGATGTCTTCAAAATCTTATTCGCCAAGCTGTTGGCATAATAAGCTGACACCAAGCTAATGGCGTTTAGCTCGTTCGCATCAGCAACATACGGCAAGGCTTGTATCATCAACCAATTTGGATTATTGGTATATTCAACCGTCAATCGTTGGTCTGTGGTGTTTGCTGGGAACAGTTTTGTAAGGTCAATGCTCTTCTCTCCCGCCTTGTTTTGCGTAAATGGATAGGTATTAACCACGTATTCACGATTTGGAAGCACTGCCAAATATTGCTGTTCGCCGTCCGAATAATCATCGCCACTGGCTATGATGCGCACGATAAGCATACCTTGGTCGGCAATAGAGAGCTTGTTTGCACCTTCTTCCGACAGCAAACTTGCCAACGAGAACGTTGCCGTTGTTGTCGCATTCGCCTCTAAAGCATAGTCTTTGCTATCTGTGTAAAGCACCTTTTCGGTTTCAGCATCAAGTATTTCTATGGTAGCCTTGCCCTTAACCGCCTTCTCTGATGAGTTGAAAATACGCGTTGAGAGCATCGCTTCATCGCCCATACGAACAAAACGAGGCATATTGGGCTGCACCATTACTGTCTTTTTGGCTACTACTTCGTCGGTTAGCATACCGTAATTTATGTCTTTGTCGTGTGCAAGTCCCATAAAACGCCAAGTTGTAAGGCTCTCTGGCAGCGTGAATTTAATGCTTACATTGCCGTTGGCATCGGTATTCAAGCGGGGATAGAAGAACGCTGTTTCGTTCAAGTTCTCACGCATCTGAACGTTATTAGTACCTCTTTTTACAACACCAGAAACAGAATCGGCAACAGCATAGCCCAACTCTGCCTCATTACGAATGTCTGAATCTTCTTTTATAACAGGCGCAGTAAATCTAACAGAGCTACGTACTTCTTCAGAATTACGAGACTCTGCATCAGCTGATTTTACAACTTCCATCATTTCCATCTTTGCATAAGCCTTGGTTCCTGCACGACTGCCATAACCTCTGATAAAGATTTGTTGGTATTCAAAGTTATCTACAAAGCGTGTATCAAACTTAGCAAGCGACAGCTGAGATGCATTCAAAGACTTGTAATTGGCGAGCCTACTGAGGCTTAAAGATGAGTAAATCATTTTACTCCAGTCAATATAGCTCGGGAAATTGTTACTGTATGTTGGCTCAAAGTACCACGAGTGTTCGTCTATCTGGTCGAGACTCTTGTCGTAAAGCGTTGCCATGAGCTGCGCCTTTGCAGGTTTTCCGTCAGGATAGCTTATGTTAAGCGTCCATTCTTCTTTCTGTCCGGGCAGCAAAAGATTACGGAAGGTAGTCCACTTCACGTTCAAACGTCTATCAGGCATAGGGCGTGCAATGCTTTCATTGTGCTTATACAGCTTGCCATTCTTCACCCACGCAAAGTTCACGACAATGCCATCGCCATACTCTTCCTTATACGTCAGCTTCCATGTGGTAAGGCTATTGCTTTGGTCGATAGCCCCACTATCGAGCACTTTATTGCCCGAGAAGATAGAATAAAGCACGTGTTGGTCGGCATCGGTGACACCAAACTGAACGTAAACAGGCTTTCCGTCGCTTGGGAACTTATTTCCGCTTATATAGAACCAATCGTGTGTTTCTATAACAGGGCGTTTGTCGTCCATTGAGAAGACAACGAACTCTTGCTCTAACGTATCGTTCTCGCAGATGGCTTGCAACATATAACGACCCGAACGCAGTGGTTTCAAGTCTACATCCTTATTAGCTTCCACTGTTGTATAATTGCCAAACGATGGCTTTTCTTTCTTATAAGATGCTATGGCATAGCGGACTTTCCCCTCAATAGGTTTGCCTGCAGCGTTCAAATAAGAGAATTTCAGCTGACGCAACTTATCTTTCAACACCTTATCGGGCATATTGCTCGTCAGCACAGTGGTCTTCGTGCCTAATGGCAACGATGCACTTGCCGACCGTGTTTCGCCTGCAAGGTCAGTTACATCGGCATCTACAACAAAGTTATAGAACTTTGCTGACTGCCAATAACCACGATTTGCCGACTTCTTACTTTTCTTTTCATCGGGGAATAGGAAAGGTAATTCAATATCGAACTCACCCTTTTCATCGGTTAAGGCTTTGCCTTCAAAAACAGTCTCGCTGTTTTCATTACTATACCACCACCATAATACAGGATTACGATTGACTGTGTATGACACCTCCGCACCCTGTACAGGCATACCCGAATAGGCCTTTGCACGTCCTTTCAGCTTGATTGTATCGCCAATGGCATATTTTTCTTTATATTCGTCTATCTCTACCGTAAACGTCGGACGCTTGTATTCCTCTACATTAAAGCTTATTGAAGCTCCATCTCCATCATTTGCATAGATAGAAAATGCTCCTGTTAGCAAACCTTTGGGCAACTCAAAATCGGCAGCAGCCGTACCAAACTCGTCGGTAACAACTTCTTTCGACACTACTTCTTCATAGTTGGCATCGCGCAATGTAAGCTTTACAGTCTTGTTGGCAACAGCCTCGCTCTTCAATTCCTTATTGTTCTTCTTGTGAACAAGGAGCGAAGCGTGCACAGTTTGCCCAGGACGGTACACTTGCCTATCAGTAAAGAGGTCGTAAATCTCGAATTCTATTCTTCCCCTACCGTAATAATAATTTGTTCTAATGAACGAATTAGGACACGCTTTGTCCGTATTGGTAGAGACATATACTTCGTCTGGTTCGTCCTTACCATAATTGTAATAAGCCTCGCCACGCTCATTGGTCTCAACATATCTTATAACGGGCGGTTGTTTGTAGTAGCTACGCTTCTTCAACTTTATTTTAACATTTGGTATAGGCTGCCCTGTTGTTGAATTAACCACTACATACCGTATCTTGTTTGCGGGCTGTTCTTCTGCTATTACATACAAGTTGGTAACGTAATAGAGTTCGTATTGTGGGGCTAACCGATTGTTCGACGATGCCAACTCGAACAAATAGACACCTGCATCTAAGCGAGGGAGTTCCAACGAGTCCTCAATTACCTCGTAAGGAGCATTGCCTGAATATGTGCGCTTTACGGTCTGCGCAGTAGCAGGCAATAGTTTCGTCTTTATTTTTGCTAAATCATTACGGTTGCGAGCCGATAATTTATCGTCGCCCGTCAGCGTTGTGCGCGTTATGGTCAGCGTTAAATCGTTGATATTCCTAACCTTAACATCTTTCAAAATTCGTTCATTATGAGGCGCACCCACATTTTCTGATACCCACATTTGGAACATTGGCGCAGTAAGGGCTTCGCGCTCGTTGCGCAGATAGTTGGTTTCTTTCCATGTTCCCCAACGTTTCAAGGCATTATCTATATATTCGATGCGCTGCTTTACATCTATTTCCTCTTCGTTTTTCAAGTATTTGTATTTCGCTACTGCCACATTTCCGCATATGGGCAAGTCGCCATAGAGAGCAATGAGCGAATCTAAAGCCTCCTTGTTGTTTTCTTCTTTTACACCCATATAGGCACTGTAACAAGCTGCCTCGCGGTTTCCCACCGATGTATAATACTTGCTTGCTTTGTCGTACTGCCCTGCTTCGAAAGCAATAACGTGGAGAAGGTCGTTCTTGAAGATAGCATCGTCCTTTCCTTCTTTTATCAACGGTGTGTACTTGCTACACTGAACACCTGCCAACAAGGCTGGATTTGCCATCGCTTTATCGAAATAACCAGCAATCAACTCGTCTTTGTCCTCATCGTATTTAAAGAGTCTGCCCAACGCACAGTTGTAAACAGCATACAATACCTTGTCTGTTGTCTCGGCTTTGGCGCAGAGTTTCTTCAAACGAGCCTTTTCCGAATCAGCTGAATCGGGCGATATCCTCGTCTGCAAACTTGAGGTCAGCAACTCGGCTGCCAACAAGTTGCCGTACGATTTCTCTTTTTGAGCCTTGCTTATAATATTCTTTAAGACACTTATTTGTGTCTTGGGCAAGTCTTTTCCCCTTGCTATATCTACTTGTTTCCACAATTCGTCGTAGCTCTGTGCAAACAAATTGAATGACACCATAAATAATAATGTAAGTACAGTTAATAGTTTTTTCATAACCTTCTCTGCTTTAGAAATAACTAAAAATATATGCCAGCAGTTGCTTTGAATGGTTAGGAACGTGATAAACCGCACCCCTACACCTCTCTCTGCTGCTTGTTGCATCGCAACCGCCTCCACTTGTAGGGGCGTGATTCATCACGTTCCTATCGGCAAAGAGCAAGTCTTTATATGGTACAAAGATACGCCTTTTATGTTATAAAAAATGAGAAAGTAGGATTTTTCGTTACGAAAAATGATATTTTTTAATAGTTTTTCAATATCTTTGTAAATAAAAATATTTCACCCACACTGCATCATCCAGTGCCTAAACAAACACATTGGAATATGACAATTGTAAACATCGCCCTCGTTCTATTTACGGTGCTCTGCATAATATGGTTGGCAAAACGAACGAAAATAGCCCTAAGCAAACCGCAAAAATACGTGGAGCCTTTGCCATACAAGCCCTTAAACCTCAGCGAAGTTAAGGAATTCTACACCGATGGCGAACTTCTGTGTCGTGCAGGCTACCTACACTACCATTTAGACACAGCCAACGCAATAGACGAAGACGAGGAAGGACTGTTCGTAGGCTATGCCAAGGCCGACCCGCAAAACGCCGAGCGCATTTGCATTTACGACCTTCAGCACACCGAACGAGGATATATAGACAACCAAACCGACCTATACCACAGTCTTTCTGCCCGCAAGCAGGCTGCCGTATATGGCTTTTTGCTGCACAGCGAAGCAAAAGGATACTACGGAGAAGTATGTGTAAAAGTGAGATAGACAAGCTAAAAACAAGCGATAATTATGTAAAGATTTTTTATAAACATATCTCTCGTGTAACAAACTCGTTATCAACGCATTATAAAACCTATTGTTTTGCGTTCCAAAAGCGTAGGTTTTGCACGGTAAAAGCGGCTCTTTTGCATTGCAAAACCTACGCTTTCGCAACGTCAAATCGAAATTACCGTTTTCCTTATAAATTATCTTTACAAAATCAGAGCTGTTTCCCTGCTTTTTCAAGGTGAAATGTAAGGGTGTAATATACACATTCCGCATATTCCATCTTGCTTATTCGTAGGCGGTAGGAACGTGATAATTCAAGACTTTACATTGCTTTCAGACGCTCCTTTTCACATCTGCTTCACGATATATTCAAATTTGTCGAAACGGCGGAAGCCCATACTTTCTATTTGTTTTCTGCTTTCTTCTTGCGCAGCCTCTGTATTATAATAAGGTATTAGTGGCAAGCGAATAAGTGTTTTCACTGCATATCCGTTTTCTGCAAGCCACTTTAAATTGCTCGTAACCAAAGTGTTGCCTTGCGTAGTGTAGGCTCTGTAGGTTTGTTCGTCCATATCCTTGACATCGACAACAAACTCCTTGACAAGCGGTGCAACCATTTCCAACTGCTTCAAAAGTACATTCAACGATGTTTCCAATACAATGTTCCACTCGGGATTCATAATTTTTGCAAACTCCACGATGAACTTGCTGTGTAATAAAGGTTCGCCACCGCCAAAGCAAATGCCCCCACCTGTTGCCATAAAATAAAGGTCGTCTATTTCCACCTCGCTGTAAAGTTCGCTCGGTGTAATGGTTCTCAACACACCATCGGGCGACAAACATTGCGGATTCAGACAATACTTGCAATGCAACGGACAGCCGTGAAAAGCCACAAGGGTAGTTACACCATCGCCATCAGTAGTCAGTCGGTGGCGATTAATGCCTATTATGGGTGCTTTTACTTCTTGCATTTCTTCTTGTGCGACTTGTATTTAGGTGTCGTTCGGTTGTAAACATCGTCTCCATTGCGTGTAACGACTACACCTGACAGTACAACTTCGCCCAATAAAGCTTGTTCGTCAGATTCTAAAACAACGATTCTGTTCTTCCTGTCCAACAAGTCTTTTGCCTTGACAACCTTGCTTTTCAAGCCGATATAGGATATTTCCAAGTTCGCATCTTGGGGGACTTTTACAGCAAAATTACCATCTAAGTCAGTCGCAAGCCCCTTCTGCGTTCCTAAAACTATTACCGAAGCCCCTATAAGGGGTTCTTTGTCTTCTTTGGAAATCAAGCAACCACGCACCACGATAGCATCTTCTGCTCCTTCGGAAAGGTCTTTCACGGCAACGCTATCTAAGGCATTAACTTGCGGAATGGAAGTTTTCAGGCTGTCTTTATTTATGTTCTGAGCCTCAACTTGCGCAGGAACAACCATTGCACACAAGCCTGCTGCAATACCACCTATCTTTACAGCGAAGCCATTGTGCTGCTTGCGCCTGAGTTCGTCCTCTAAATAACGTATCTCTGCTTCGCACGCAGGACAAGTTCCCTTACATTCGCCTTTAAAATCACACTCTTTCGGAACGTAACGAATACCGTTTGCATCGGCTATCTTTTGGCGAATATCCTTCAAAACCTTGCAAGTTGATTTACCTTTATTCATAAGTCAGATGTTTTAAAACCTTCCTCTATTCCTTTAAAAGTAGAGATATTGGGACTGTAAAACTACAAATAATATTTCAAAAGACAAAGAAAGAAGAGTGCAAAAGCGTCAAAACGTCAGCATTTTTGTCAATTTGTCAGACCTTTACACATAGGAACGAGGTTTGATAGATAAAAGGCAGAACATAAAAATGAAAGGAACGAACTATGACATTAGACAAATTTACAATTAAAGCGCAAGAAGCTATACAAGCCGCAGTAGCTTTAGCAAGTCGCAACAGCCAACAGGTGATTGAGCCATTGCACATTCTTGCAGGCGTAATGGAAAAGGGAAAAGACGTGGTAAACTATCTTTTCCATAAGTCGGGCATTAATCTGCAAGTTGTAGAAAGTGCCGTACAAAACGAGGTTAGCCGCTTGCCGAAGGTATCAGGAGGCGAACCTTACTTCTCTCCCGATGCAAACAAGGTGATGCAAACAACGATGAGCGAATCGCAGAAAATGGGCGATGAGTTCGTAAGCATAGAACCTTTGTTGCTCGCACTCTTAACTGTGAACTCAACAGCAAGCCGCATCTTGAAGGACGCAGGCTGTACGGAGCAAACTATGAGAGCAGCCATAACAGAACTTCGACAAGGCGCAAAGGTGCAGACACAAAGCGGCGACGAGAACTATCAGGCGTTATCGAAATACGCACGCAACTTGGTGGAAGACGCACGGGCAGGAAAACTCGACCCAGTAATCGGCCGTGATGAAGAAATACGCCGTGTACTGCAGATTCTTTCACGAAGAACAAAGAACAATCCTATACTTATCGGCGAGCCGGGTACGGGTAAAACCGCTATTGTAGAGGGGTTGGCAGGACGTATTATCCGTGGCGATGTACCCGAAAACCTGAAAGACAAGCAACTCTACTCGTTGGATATGGGTGCGCTGGTGGCAGGTGCGAAGTACAAAGGCGAGTTCGAGGAACGACTGAAAAGCGTTATCAAGGAGGTTACAAATGCTGAAGGTAACATCATTCTCTTCATCGACGAAATCCATACGCTCGTCGGAGCTGGTGGCGGAGAGGGAGCAATGGACGCTGCCAACATACTAAAGCCTGCCCTTGCACGAGGCGAACTGCGTGCCATCGGTGCGACAACGCTCAACGAATATCAGAAATACTTCGAGAAAGACAAGGCACTCGAACGCCGTTTCCAAACCGTTATAGTGGACGAACCTGATGAATTAGACGCCATTTCCATACTTCGAGGATTGAAGGAACGCTACGAGAACCACCACAAAGTGCGCATTCAGGACGATGCCTGCATTGCCGCCGTGCAACTTTCGGAGCGTTACATATCGGATAGATTCCTACCCGACAAGGCTATAGACTTGATGGACGAAGCCGCAGCAAAGCTTCGTATGGAGCGCGACTCTGTTCCTGAAGAGTTAGACGAGATAACACGCCGACTCAAACAGCTGGAAATAGAGCGCGAAGCCATTAAACGTGAAAACGATACCGAAAAGATTGCACTGTTAGACAAGGAGATTGCCGAACTGAAAGAGCAGGAAACAAGTTTCAAGGCGAAGTGGGAAAGCGAGAAAAACTTAGTGAACAAAATCCAACAAGACAAGGAAGAGATTGAACACTTGAAGTTTGAGGCGGACAGAGCAGAGCGCGAAGGCAACTACGAGCGTGTTGCGGAAATCCGTTACTCTCGTTTGAAAGCGTTGGAAGACGACATTAAGAGCATACAACAGCAGTTGCAGGCAACGCAAGGTGGCGATGCTATGATTAGAGAGGAAGTTACGGCTGAGGATATTGCAGAGGTTGTGAGCCGATGGACGGGCATTCCCGTTACAAAAATGCTGCAAAGCGAACGCGAAAAGCTGCTCCATCTCGAAGAAGAGCTGCACAAGCGTGTCATCGGACAAGAAGAAGCCATTACTGCAGTAGCCGATGCGGTGCGACGTTCGCGTGCTGGATTGCAAGACCCAAAGAAGCCAATAGCGTCTTTCATCTTCCTTGGAACAACGGGTACGGGTAAGACCGAGTTGGCAAAGGCGTTGGCAGAATACTTGTTCAACGATGAAACGATGATGACGCGTATAGATATGAGCGAGTATCAGGAGAAGTTCAGCGTATCGCGCCTTATCGGTGCGCCTCCGGGGTACGTCGGTTACGACGAAGGAGGGCAACTTACGGAAGCCGTTCGACGCAAGCCGTACTCTGTGGTGTTATTCGATGAAATAGAAAAGGCGCACCCCGATGTGTTCAACATTCTGCTGCAAGTGCTCGACGATGGACATCTGACAGACAATAAGGGGCGTGTGGTGAACTTTAAGAACACCATTATCATTATGACATCGAACCTTGGGTCGCAATATATCCAACAGGAATTTGCCAATCTCACGGAGGAAAACCGACAGGAGAGTATCGACAATGCGCGCGACATCGTGATGGAAATGCTGAAACAGAACATTCGTCCAGAGTTCCTGAACCGTATCGACGAGACGATAATGTTCCTCCCACTCACGCAAAGCGAGATTTCAGAGATAGTAACCTTGCAGCTCAACCGTGTAAAGGCAATGCTTGCACCGCAAGGTTTCGCATTGAATTGGACAGACAATGCAGTTGCTTACCTTGCCAAAGTGGGCTACGACCCTGAATTTGGTGCCCGTCCAGTGAAGCGAGCCATACAGCGTTACGTACTGAACGACCTCAGCAAGGCAATACTTTCCGAGACCGTGAGCCGAGAAAAGCCTGTCATCATCGACGACTTCGGCGATGGATTGGTGTTCCATAACTAACGAAAAAGGTTAAGGAGTTAGAGGGAATAGACTTCCCTTCTAACTCCTTTTTCTTGCCTTTCAACCTCTTTCCAACCACCTTTTTATATATACGCTGATACCCTATCACGAGAGTGAATAAAAAATATGACGTCATATTTACCAAAATATGACGTCATATTTGCTCGGAAATGACGTCATATTTGTCCGAATATGACGTCATATTTTTCTGAAGATGATATCATATCAATCCGAGCAGCTAAAGATTGAGTCAAAAAACATATAATATTCCTCCCCGATTTAATCTTTAAAAACTCCCATTTTATTTTGATTAATGTATGAATTAACGTACCTTTGCGAACGTTTTAGTTAAGCCAAATGAGCAACGCCAAACTTGTTTGAGCAATACCGTGGCGATAAAACGCACTTTTTGAGGAACGAAAAAAGAACAAATATAAAGAATAGAAGCAATATGAAATGTCGGAACTGCCACACTGAAGTGAACGAAAAAGAACAGCAATGCCCTCATTGCGGTGCACCTTTACATAACGATAAAGACGAACCTACCATCGGTCGCGCGTTGGTGATATTCATCATTTTAGGCACCGTCTTCCTTGTCGGCTTCGGCTTTTTCTATTATTTCAACCACAAGAACGACCCCAAATTCACCCTTACTTCGATAGAACCCGATTCTAATTTGGCAGAAAAAAACGCTGTCAAGTTAGATACTTTAGTGCGCGATATGCTGTCGAAAGACTCATTAGAAGACGAAGAAGCAAAGCAAGCCGAGAAGGTTTTGAACAGTATTCGAGGGAAACGAAACAAACGTAACGGCTCGAGCAGCAAACAAGAATCAAGCGAAGAAGCCGCACCCGTAATCGTACCGTCTAACCCCGACGGCAACAATGCAGCCCCAACCGTAGCACCTGTTACGCCCGCTGTGCCGAAACCACACATAGAAAAGATTGAAGTGAGATAATAGAATTTCTACACGTGGGGTGCAAACCTACTTGCAGGAAATAACTTCCACAACGATACAACGTCCGTTTTCCACCCGAAAGCGGACGTCTTTGTTTTCAAACAGCATTCCGTAAATGCGATTGGCGTCGTGCTGATAGTGCGGACGCGGGTCTTGTGCGAGCAGTTTCGACAGGGTCTTTATTTCTTCCTTGCCGAAGAAATCGTTTATACTGTCGGGCAATTCCACCGCCAACGGCTCCCAATCATAAGTATCCGTGTAGCCGCCACGCACCCCTGTGTGTGCATCGACGTATGGCAAGTAGGGCTTAACATCGTAGATGGGCGTCCCGTCCATTAGGTCAGCCCCCGAAACCTCTATGATGCCTTTGCCTATCTTTGCTATTCGCACCGACGACAAGCCCAAACCATTCGGTCGGAACGGTGAGCGTGAAGCAAAGACGCCAACCTTTTCGTTGCCTCCCAAACGTGGCGGACGCACCATAAGGCTGTCGTCCTCGTTCCACTTCTTGCCGCCAACAGGCTCGTTCGCCGAGAAACCCCATATCAACCAAACATAATCGAAACCTTCCAAACCATGCAAGGCATCTTTGCTGCTGAATTTCGGTTCAAAAACAATGCGTCCTCTCAATTCGCTTACCAATCCGCTTTGGCGCGGAATACCAAACTTTGTGGTAAATGGAGAACGAAAATAAGCTATCGGTTCTATTTCTTTCATGCCACAAACTTACATAAAAAAACGCAAAAACAAATACACAGCTCAATAATTATTGCATTTTTTATTGACAACTAATGCAACCTTTGCTATTTTTTACTTATCTTTGCGACTGCATTAAACTAAAATTTGCAAAATCGAAACAAAACTTTACCTTTAGAATAACATACAACTATGGATATGGAAAATAAAGAAAAACAAAACATTGAACTTCCTGAAAACGCCTTCCGAGAACTGAAAGAGGGCGAGGAATATCAACCCGTGATGAGCCCGAACAAGGTTTATCCAGAAGTAAGTACGTGGTCTGTAACTTGGGGATTGGTAATGGTGGTGCTGTTTTCGGCAGCTGCTGCCTACTTAGGACTTAAAGTCGGACAGGTATTCGAGGCTGCCATACCGATTGCCATCATTGCCATTGGTATGTCGTCAGCTACCAAACGCAAGAATGCGTTGGGCGAAAACGTCATCATTCAGAGCATCGGAGCTTGCTCGGGCGCAGTCGTTGCAGGTGGTATCTTCGTTATGCCTGCCATTTACATGCTCGAATTGCAAGCCGACTTCTTCCAAATATTCATTGCAGCAGCGTTGGGCGGCATCTTGGGTATTCTTTTCTTAATCCCGTTCCGTAAGTATTTCGTTAAGGAACAGCACGGCAAATACCCCTTCCCCGAAGCTACGGCTACGACACAGGTGCTTGTGAGCGGCGAGAAAGGTGGCAGTCAGGCGAAGCCATTGTTGCTTGCAGGTCTTGTAGGTGGTCTTTACGACTTCAGTGTGGCTACGTTCGGCTGGTGGAACGAAACCGTTACAAGCCGTATGATTGGCTTTGGCGAAACCATAGCCGACAAGGCAAAGCTTGTCTTCAAGGTAAATACAGGTGCGGCTATCTTAGGTTTGGGCTACATCATCGGTTTGAAATATGCCTTCATTATCTGTATGGGCTCGCTCGCAGTATGGTGGTTGATAGTTCCCGGAATGGCTCTCCTGTTCCCCGATACCGTGCTGAACCAATGGGACCCAAGCGTGGTTGCCACGGTGGGCAGTATGTCGGCTGAAGAGATTTTCAAGAACTACGCTCGCTCTATCGGTATTGGCGGTATTGCAATGTCGGGCGTTATCGGCATCGTAAAGTCGTGGGGCATTATCAAAAGTGCAGTCAGCCTGGCCTCAAGAGAGATGAAGGGCAAGGGCGCAGACCAAGAAGAGGCGATAAGAACGCAACGCGACATTTCGTTTAAGATAATTGCTTTCGGCAGTATTACAACTTTGGTGATAACCTTCTTGTTCTTCTACTTTGGCGTAATGCAGTTCAACTTGTTGCACGCCGTTGTCGGCATCGTGCTTGTGGCACTGATTGCTTTCCTCTTCACCACGGTAGCAGCAAATGCCATTGCCATTGTCGGTTCCAACCCAGTATCGGGTATGACGCTGATGACGCTTATCTTGGCTTCCGTAGTTATGGTAGCTGTCGGACTGAAAGGCAATTCGGGTATGTTGGCAGCATTGCTGATGGGTGGTGTAGTATGTACCGCCTTGTCGATGGCAGGTTCGTTTATCACCGACTTGAAGATTGGTTACTGGCTCGGCACTACACCTAAGAAGCAGGAAACGTGGAAGTTCCTCGGTACCATCGTATCGGCAGCAACCGTTGCAGGTGTGATGATAGTGTTGGACAAGACCTACGGTTTCAATTCAGGACAGTTGGCAGCACCTCAGGCAAACGCTATGGCAGCCGTTATAAAACCATTGATGAGCGGACAGGGTGCGCCTTGGATTCTTTACGGTATAGGTGCTGTCCTGGCATTGGTGTTAGACCGTTGCAAGGTGCCTGCGCTGGCTTTCTCGCTCGGTATGTTCATTCCTATTCAGCTCAACATTCCTTTAATCATAGGTGGTGCGGTGAACTGGTATGTTACAACACGTTCCAAAGACGAGCAAATCAACAAGCTACGTGGCGACAAGGGCACGCTCATAGCATCGGGCTTCATTGCGGGCGGTGCGCTGATGGGTGTTGTTTCTGCGCTGATTAAGTTCTTCGGCATCGAGTTCGACCACGCCGAATGGTGGCAAAACCACCTTTCTGAACTTCTCGCACTTGTTGCTTACATTGCTCTGATACTTTACTTTATCACGGCAACAAAGGTTTCAGATAAGGAAAAAGAAGCGTAAATATAAATTGGAATAATCAATGTATCGTAATCCCCTCCTAATAGTTGGTCTTTGTTTAGTACTCACTTCTTGTAGCATAGGTGGTATATTCACCGACTATAATAAGTTAAGTAAACAGGAAAAAGACAACGTAGTAACCTACAAAGGCAATATCTCTGAGATACAAGATTACACAAAGCTCTATAAAATAACTGCAGAGCAAGTAAGACAATATATTCGAGAAAAGAAGAATGTTGTTGTCTACGATTATATTCCTTTTTGTAAAGCTGAGACTTGTATATCTCCTTATGTGTTTATAAATGCGGTAACCGCCAAAGGGTATGCTCCCTTGATTATAACAAACACATATCTTGACGCTTTTATAGCTGTTGGAAAAGATTTTCCGCTACACATCATAGATAACTCCAAATATAACACAAAGGTTCGAGGAAAGTACACCGAACGCTTTTATCAAGATTTATTAGGAGTTTCTTTAAAGTCAATAACCTATGCCTCCTATCATCTTTATAAAGATGGGAGGTATATAAAAAGCTATAAGAACAGCAAGGATATTCAGTAAACAACATAGAAAGAGAGTGTATTTAGCAAATACATTCTCTTTTTTATTTATCATTCATTCCACCACAAAGGTGTAGCAAGAACCTCTATTGAAACGCCCTCCCCTCGCAACAACCTTTTCCTGCCGCCACTATTTCGCACGTTTTATTCTCATTCTAAACAACTTACGCTCGCAAAAGTTTTTCTCCTTCAAATTACTTACGTGTAAATAATTCTTTCTTTACGTGTAAGTAAATATTTATTTACGTGTAGAAAAATATTTCTCTACGTGTAAGTAATTCATCTGACAAAACTTTCGGTAAATATAAAAAACGATTGTTGCATCTTTTCTTGGCTATATCGTATGAATATTGTAATTTTGCAGTGGTTATCAAAATGATAATTAAGGGGTGCTTGTTCGTTTGAACTTGCTGAGAATAGACCCATAAACCTGATACGGATAATGCCGTCGTAGGGAAACTCCCCTTCTATTTTATTATTCAAAATACATAATATGAAAAAACTATTGGTATTTGCAGCATTGACTTGTGTAACGAGTGTGCAAGCTCAAAAGGTAGATACATTGGCAAGCCAAGAACTGCAGGAAGTGATTGTTGCAGGAGTCAGAGCACAAAAGAATGCTCCGTTCGCCGTTGCCAACATTAAAAAGACAGAACTATCGAACTTCTCAAAGACAGGGCGCGAACTGCCTTTCCTCTTTGCACACACATCCGGCGTATTTGCATGGGGCGAGAATGGTCTCGGAACGGGTACGGCAGCAATGCGTATTCGTGGTGCAGGCGGCAGTCGCATCAACATAACGCTCGATGGCGTATCGCTCAATTCGCCTGAAGACCAAACAGTTTTCTGGGCGAATATGAACTCTTACGGCGCACTGATGGGTAGCGTACAGATTCAGCGCGGTATCGGAACATCGACCAATGGCGACGGAGCGTTTGGCGGTTCTATCTCGTTGGCAACAGCAACACCCAACCAACAACCTTCGGCAGAGGTGAGTGGGTCGTTCGGAACGTACAATACATACAACACTGGCGTGAAATTCTCAACGGGTTTGCTTAGCAGCCACTTCGTATTCGACGGTGCTTACCACGAAACAGCTACCGATGGATTTCTTCACGGAACGGCAGGCAGGTCGGGTTCTTACTATGGCGGACTCGCTTACTTGGGCGATAACTTCCAAATAAGATATAAGAACATAGGTAATTTCGAGAAAACAGGACAGGCTTGGAACGGTGTTGTGGCTGGAAACAACGACGCATCGCTGATGGGTAACGACATAAAGACCTACAAAGACTTGTACGAACGTGGTTTGGGACGCTTTAATCCGCTCTACGAAGGCTTGGTGTTCGACTACGACAAATGGAGTTTTCCAACCGATGCGAATGGGAAATACCAAACCTACCGCTACAAAATGGACAATGGAAGCTATTGGGAGAAGACAACCGATAACTTCTATCAGAACCACAACATACTCTCAGCAGTATGGAAGCCCAGCACTGCTTGGTCGCACAACATAGCCTTGCACTACACCTACGGACACGGATACTACAACGAGTTCCGTCCTAACAACAAGTTCAACAAGTTCGGTCTTATTGCAACCGATAAGAACGGAAAGACCGTTAAGCGCAGCGACTTCGTCAGAAAGAAAGGCTTAACCCAGCACACTTACGGCATTCTCTACAACGCAAACTACAAGAACGATAGTTGGGACGTGCTCGGAGGCATCAACCTGCAACAGTTCCGTGGCAACCACTTCGGCTATCTGACATACGTTGCAAACAAAGGTCAGGTGCAAGACTTTAATGGTTTGAAGTACTACGACTCGGACGGCAACAAGAACGATTACAGCTTTTTCGGAAAGGCAACCTACCATTTGTGCAACAATTGGGATTTGTTTGCCGACGTGCAGTATCGCTATGTGAACTACAAAGCCGATGGAAAGAACGATAAGTTCTATGCATTGGAAGATGGAAGCTACACAAACCAGATACTGAACATCAACAAAAGCTACAATTTCGTGAATCCCAAGGCGGGCATCAGCTATCACAATGGCGGACACAAAGCTTATTTGTCGATGGCATACGCAAGCCGTGAGCCGGAGCGCAATAACTTTACCGACAACGGAAAGTATCCTGCACCAAATGCAGAGCACCTTCTCGACATCGAATTGGGCTACCAATATGCCAGCAACAACTGGCACATAGGCACCAATCTCTACTATATGGGCTACAAAGACCAATTTGTTCAGACTGGCGAACAGAGCGATATAGGCGAAAATCTTACAACTAACGTGAAAGATTCTTACCGTATGGGAGCCGAATTAACTGCAGGTTGGAACGCCACATCGTGGTTTACACTCGAAGGAAATGCAGCTTTGAGCATCAACAAGATTAAGGATTTCGACGAGTTTGTAGACAATTGGGACAACAGCAAGATGCCTTTGAAAGTGCATTACGACAATTCCACCCTCGCTTTCTCGCCTTCGGCGATTCTCAACGGCTTTATGAATTTCCACTATAAAGGGGCACAACTCGTTTGGCATACGAACTATGTAAGCCGCCAATACTTGGATAACTCCGAGAATAAAGACCGTTCGCTGCCTGCTTTCTCGCAGACAGACATAAACCTCAGCTATGCCTTGAATACAGGCAAGAAGCTGAATTGGCTGAAGGAAGTTCTGTTCGGGCTTAACTTCAACAACATTTTCAACAGCCATTATGCAGCAAGTGGCTGGGTTTACAGTGCAGTGAGCGAAAGCAATAAATACACCAACGACAAACGTTACTATCAAATAGGTTTTATGCCAATGGCAGGATTTACGATGATGGGTAACATTACGTTGAAGTTCTAAAACAAAAAACCTCTCTTCGAAATCATCGAAGAGAGGTCGTTTTATACAATAAGAAAGGGGCTAAATGCTGAACAACATTATTCAATACTTTCAGGAATCCGACACTTACCAAGTATTAGATGTGGTCGGAACCATCATCGGGCTTGTTTATATCTATCAGGAATACAAAGCAAGCATTTGGCTTTGGTTCACAAGTATTGTGATGCCTGCGGTCTATACCTTTGTTTATTACGAAGCAAAGCTATACGCCGACTTCGCTATGCAGATTTATTACATCATCGTATCTATCTATGGCTTCCTCTATTGGCAATTCGGCAAAAGGCAAAAAGACGATAAAGAGTTGCCCATAACAAGGTTTCCGAAACGGAAAATCATACCTACAATGGTGCTTTTCTTGGCTTTATGGGGTGCTGTTTACTATATTTTGATTACTTTTACCAACTCGAATGTACCTATATTGGATAGTTTTGGCAATTCGTTAAGCATTATCGGGCTATGGGCTTTGGCTAAGAAATACTTGGAACAATGGTGGATTTGGTTTGTGGCAGATATAGAACTGTCAGCCCTCTACTTCTATAAAGGCATACCATTCACGGCTGCGCTCTATGCGCTTTATGCCCTTATTGCCATTGCAGGCTACTTTAAGTGGAAGCGAATGATGCAGACAACCGTGCAAACAAGTAAAGAAGAACAATGAAAGAACGAAAGACCGAATACGATGTTGTGATACTTGCGGCTGGCGATTTCCCCACCGATGTAACCGCAATGCGTATTCTGCGCAACGCCAAACATCTGATAGCCTGCGACGGAGCAGTAGAAGAACTGTTGGAAATGGATATTGAACCCGAAGTAATTGTGGGCGATGGGGATTCTGTTTCAGCAACGACAAAGGCGAAATATCAACACATCTTCCATACCATTGAGGAACAAGAGTATAACGACCTCACCAAAGCAACAAAGTATGCGTTACAGCATTTCAATCTTCCAGATACTCCTACATTCTGCTATCTTGGTGCAACAGGAAAGCGGGAAGACCACACCTTGGGCAACATAGCACTGCTTATACATTATTATAAGCAACTGAACATTGTGCCAACAATGGTTACGAACTATGGTTGGTTTACCGTTTCGCAAGGGAAAACAACTTTTGCAGCCTTTCCGAAACAACAAGTAAGCATCTTTCAGATAGGCTGTAAACGTATAGAAAGTAAAGGCTTGAAATGGAACATCTACCCTTTCGGCGAGTTATGGCAAGGTACATTGAACGAAGCTGTGGGAAATTGGTTCACCATTGACAGCGATTCGGCTTACTTGGTTTATCAAACCCATAAGCCGAAAGAATAGTTCTTAAATAACAAGGATATACTTACGATTTCAGCTTAAACGAATTTTCAATCGTTGAAAGTTCGGCAGTGAAACCCTTATCTACCTGCAAACGCTTCTCGATTTGCGAACAACTGTGAAGCACGGTGCTGTGGTCGCGTCCTCCAACAAGTTTACCAATACGGCTTGCAGGCATTTTCGTGTGCTTCTGCGCTAAGTACATACTCACCTGACGGGCAAGAACAATCTCTTGTTTGCGTGAGCGTGAGTTTACAGCATTTACGGTAACGTTGAAGTGCGAGCAGACTTTATCGATTATTTCATCGAGTGTCAAAGGCTCATCGTCGATTTTTACCGAACGCTTAATTACTCTTTCAGCCAAGCGCATATCAATGTTGCTGTTGTAAACCACACTGTAAGCCAGCAAAGAGTTGATTACTCCCTGCAAATCTCTTACACTTCCATTTGCTGTCTGTGCAATAAACTGAACAACATCGTCAGGGATATTCAATCCGTCGCGTTTGATTTTACTGTTCAGAATATCCACACAAAGCTGCACATTAGGCTTTTCGAGTTCGGCAATAAGTCCGCAGGCGAAACGTGTCAGCAAGCGTTCGTTCATACCTTTGAGTTCCACAGGTGGGCGGTCGGAAGCAAGAATGATGCGCTTTCCATTCTTAAACAAGTGGTTGAAGATGTGGAAGAACGTGTCTTGCGTCTTGGTTGCAGTCATCCATTCCTGAATATCGTCGACGATTAAAACATCTATTGTTTGATAGAAATTGATGAAATCGTTGGTCGTATTATTCAAAACAGAATTTGTGTACTGTACTTGGAACAGACGAGCAGATATATACAACACACGCTTTTGTGGGTAAAGCTGCTTTATGCGCAGACCTATCGCATTGATAAGGTGGGTTTTTCCACAACCCGATGGACCATAAATGAACATCGGATTGAACTGTGTGGTGTTCGGGTGTTCTGCTATTGACAAGCCAATAGAGCGTGGCAACTTGTTGCTATCGCCTTCAATGTAGTTTGAAAACGACTTGTGCAAGTCTAACTGTGGGTCTATTTCTTGAAGAGCAACGTCTAATGGTGTCGGACTTTGGTTGGCACGATTGGTCGGCAACTGCGTTTCTACATTATCAACCGTTTCCGATTGTATGTCCTGTGTAAGGTTGTGCGTCTTGTCGGTAACAATTCTGTACTTCAGCTGAACGCCTTTGCCATATATACGGGTAAGCACTTTGCTCAACAAATCAACATAGTTTTCCTCCAAGTACTCGTAAACGAACGGACTCGGCACCTGCACCAATAAGATATTGGTAGCCGCATCGAACGCTTCGAAGGTAATTGGCTTGAACCATGTTGTAAACTGCTGCTCGGTTACATTATCTCTGATAAGTTGAAGACACTGCTCCCAGAGCGCATTGGGTTGAACTTTCATGCTTTTAATATATATCTAAATTTTTGCTTATTAGTAAATAAATCAAATCGTTTCCCTTATTTAAAGGCAGTTGCAAAGTTAGTAAAAAAAAGTCAGACTAAAAATTAATCCGTGAACTAAAATATTATGTTGAATTACGCTAAAGTCTTATTCGCTTGGTGCTTAGCGCATCTTTACCTTTTCAAGTAAGCAGAAATACTTTTGTGTATATCCAACTTCTTATATATCAATAACTTATATCACACTTTAAGGTATATTCAAATAAAGTATGAAACATTATTTTTTGACTCCAAAAAGACTGATTGTCAATTGGGTTACAATACCTATTTAAAGCGTGGAACTTTAACTTTCATATTTAGACTTATTTTAAATAGGCACATAATTGTTGCATTTTTCCAACATTATTTCTGCACCTTTAAAAAGCCATTATCTTGGTTTGATAAAAGGTTATTAAAAGAACAGTTTTCTTCCTTTTTATTCGAAGCAAATACTGAAAATATCATTGGCTTTGTAAAAATAATTCTGTTAAAAACTGATAACTGCGCTTTGACGTTGCGAAAGCGGCTCTTTTGCGATGCAAAACCTACGCTTTTACCGTGCAACTAATCAATGAAAATGAAGAAAAGTCGAAGTTAATGTAAACTAACTGATAATGAGTGAGAAATGGAACGATTTGCATAGAAGTACCCTTTTCAAAAAGGGTAGGAATATGCAGATTTAGGCAGAAGTTCAGTTACCAAACCGTTACCCGATTTTGCCATAGGTAACGATGGAGTAATGTTCGGTAACTGAATTATTTTCGCTCGTGTGGCTGTTGCTACGGTTGGCAGTTTTCTGCATAAGTGATGAACGCTTTGAAATTGGTAATTTTGCCACAAAACATCAAAGCGTATGAAAACAGAAAAAATGAAGGTGTTGCTCTACCTCAAAAAGAGCAGCATTGACAAGTCGGGAAAGGCTCCGATTATGGGACGCATTACCATCGGGCGTTCTATCGCCCAGTTCAGTTGCAAGCTGTCCTGCAATCCCGATTTGTGGAATCCCCGTGAAAGTAGAATGGACGGAAAGAGCCGTGAGGCGGTGGAAGTGAACGGCAGATTGGAAAGCCTTTTGCTATCCGTCCAAGCAGTCTACCAATCTCTGCTATCCAAAGGTTGCCCATTTGATGCAACTGATATAAAAGAGGAATTTCAAGGAAGCGTTCAATCTAAGTGTATGCTTATTGAAAGACTGGATAGGCTCATCAAAGAGAAAGAAAATCATATCGGCATTGACATCAAGGAGGAAAGTATTTTTGGCTACCATTCCACTCGTACCCATTTGCAGAAATTTATACAAAGGAAGTATAAGGTTGCTGATTTGGCTTTCTCACAGCTTACCGAACAATTTATCTACGACTTCCAACAATACTTTATGGGTATTTGTGGGTTTCAGGAAAGTACGTTCTATAATGCCGCTACCCATCTGAAAACGGTATGCAGATTGGCTTATCGTGAAGGATTAGCCGATATTTTATTGTTTGACAAAGTCAAGGTAAGCAAAGGCGACAAGAAACTACCCAAAGCTCTTGACAGGTGTTCGCTTGACAAACTAATGAACATACAGTTTGGAGAGTTGGAGGAGGAAATGGAAACTGCAAGGGACTTGTTTGTCTTTGCTTGCCATACGGGTGCTGCCTATTGCGATTTGATGGAGTTAAGCAGGTTGCATCTTGTCCGTGATGATGAGGGAAGTCTTTGGCTGAAGTTCAACAGGCAGAAGACAGGCGTACTTTGCCGTATCAAGTTGTTGCCCGAAGCCATCAGGATAATAGAGAAGTACAAGAGCGATGAAAGGGAAAGCCTATTGCCACAGATGAAATATGCCACTTATCAATCGTATCTTAAAGCACTGCGCTTAAGAGCTAGCATAGCCTTTCCCTTTACCACACATACAGCAAGACATACCTTTGCCACACTCATTACCCTTGAACAAGGCGTACCGATAGAAACGGTAAGCAAGATGTTGGGGCATAGCAATGTGAGTATGACCGAGCGATATGCAAAGGTTACGCCACAAAAACTATTTGTGGAATTTGAGCGTTTCCTTTCTTTCACGGAGGATATGCAGATGAGTATTTAGCCATAGAATAGAAGCATTAAAACTAAAATCATGATGAGAAGTACATTTAAGACACTGTTTTATATCAACAGACAAAAGACCAAGGCAAATGGTCTGACCTCCGTACTCTGCCGTATCACGATAGATGGCAAGAACTCTGTCATTACCACAAACGAAGAATGTAAACCTGCGGGGTGGAATATTAAACAGGGGCCGACAACGGACAAGAAAATCAATCTTCGACTGCAATCATTCAGAGAACTGGTAGAGAAGACTTATCGGGAACTGCTCCTAAAAGACAGAGTAGTAAGCGCTGAACTGCTTAAAAACAGATTGCAGGGCATAGCAACTTCTCCTACCACTTTGTTGGAGCTTAGTAATGCAGAACTACAATCGGTAAAGGAAAGTGTGGGCAAGTCAAAAGCAGAAGGTACATACACTAACCTTTGCTATGCGAATAGAATGCTGTGCGAGTTTATAAAGGACTTAGAGAGTAAGGATATAGAAATCCGAAGTATAACGGAGGAACTGTTTGAGGAATACCGCTTCTTTCTTAAAAAGAAAGGGTTGAAAGGTTCTTCTATCAACAATTATCTTTGTTGGCTGAGCCGTTTAATGTTCCGTGCGGTAAGCCAGCGTATCATTCGCTATAATCCATTTGAACATGCGGAATACGAAAAAGTAGAAAAGGCTATCCGCTTTCTTATCAAGAGTGATGTGGCAAAGCTGATGGCAATGAAGATATGTGATAGTGATGCCGAACTTGCAAGACGGATGTTCATCTTCTCTTGCTTTACAGGTTTAGCCATTACGGATATGGAACATTTGATGTTTGGGCATATCAAGAGCGCAGCGGACGGACAAATATATATAAGAAAGGAACGTCAGAAGACCAAGGTGGAGTTCATTGTGCCGTTACACCCCATTGCCAAGACGATTATCGAGCAGCAAAGGCAACTACAAGCGGTGAAAGAAGAAAGCAATAACACGAATATGGATAATCGTCTTATCTTTCAACCCTGTTGCAGCAGAAGTGTGTTAGCAGCGAAGTTAAGCATAGTAGGCAAGGCTTGTGGCATCAAGCAACGTCTGTCCTATCACATGGCAAGACATACCTTCGGAACGATGTGTCTAAGTGCAGGTATTCCCATTGAGAGCATCGCCAAGATGATGGGACACGCATCAATTGCAAGTACGCAGATTTATGCGCAGGTAACGGACTGCAAGATTTCGGAGGATATGGACAGACTCATCGCCAAACATCAGGAAAAGAACAAAGAGGATGATAAGGTAACGGTAAAGGAAACTATTACCATAGGTACAATGGCTATTGCCAACACAGGCAGAAACAAAAGCATGGAGGAAACGGCATGAATACGGAAGATGGAATAAAGACCAAGGCTGCAATCCGTTTGGACACGGGGCGCAGCTACTTCGAGTGGGGAAATGGTATGCAGGTTATCCGCAGGGGAAAAGGCGAAGTAGCCATGACCGAGGGCGAGCTTGCAAGGTTCTTCGGAGTTACATGGAGAAAAGTCAATGGCAGACTTCGGACGATAACCGAAGAATCCGTCCTGCATCCAGAAGAAAGGGACGCAGACGAAAGGAAAATAGTCACGGATAAGGAGGTAAGGGGCTACGCACCGCTCTACCCATTACCTACAATTATCGCCCTTTCCTTCTTGCTTGACAGCGTAGAAGCCCACCTGTTCAGAAAGCATGTGTGCAGTGAGTTGATGCATCCAAGGAGTTCTGTCATTCCTATCATCATATATGACAGGGGTGTCAATAGCTGAATATGTACCAATCCTTTTTCTTTCACTGTTATCTTACTACATTACTACAAAACAAGGTAACACAGTGAAAGAGAAGGTATTACATTGTAGTTGGTAGATGACTATATGTGCAACTACGGTATGACTACATACTACCAATCCATGAACGGAAAGGATATGTTTTTTAGCCGTGGAATGCGGTCAGAGAGGAAAATGACCATTTCGCTGCAACTCCTTGTATCATAGTCTTTTATTTTTTTATCCTTTTTAATTGTAGCCATATTGTAGCCACAACAGAGTATTTTGAGAGTACACGCAGATACTGCTACCCGAAATGCGCACTTGCATTTCTTGGGTTCAAAAGTACAAAAAAGTAGAACATCCTCCAAATTATTGTGGGAAAATGTTTTAGAAATCTTTTGGCTACAATTTTCAGTGCATGGTGCAAGTCTATATATATAGATAGACCTTGCACCATGCACTGACAGTCCCAAAGGTGTGATTGATATGGCAGGCTCAATATTTTCGCCTACGTATTGGGCAACACGGCAACAAATAACGCATAATGTTAAAAATGCAAAATGGCAATATAATGCCAATATTGGCAATTTAATATTCTTTCTAAAGCCCTATTTGTTAAGAACTTTGCAGCATTATTTCTAACAAAAAGACGGATACATATGAATACAAAGAAACAAAACTCCGGAAGTAATGCAAAATTCTACGTTGTACTTCCGACACTTGAAATCATGCTCTCCGCCAGCAAAAACTGCAAGCTAAGGGCAGGCTATGCCAATATGGAATATTCCAACTTTATGAAACACTGCAAGATGCAGACCGACCTTCGTATCAACACTTATGCAAGATGTGCGGCAGCCTTCGATATGGACGTGCTCTTGATACATCTCCCCAAGGGTATGATTGAGTCCATGATAGCAACCACGCCCCATAAAAGCCTTCGCTTCTCCACAATGGAGCAGGAAGATCTCATCGTCATTCTCAATCGGCTGTGCAAGCTGGACAGTAGAAGATTTAAGCAGCATCTTATGCAGTTATTGCACCAATTGGGGAAGGACTCTGAATTTCCAGACGGATGATAATCCACGGAGAGCAACTATTCAATCCTAAACTGAAAAGAGAAGTGGCATATGACAGAAGAAGACAATTTACAAAAGACGGTAATTGCAGAGTTACGCTCACTAAGGAACGACATGGAGCGGATAGCCGGCTTTATCGTGGAAATGAGACGCGATTATTCCGTTTTGGAGGATAAGATGGAACTCAGTTCCTCCGACGTCATCAGACTCTTGGGCATTTCGCGGGCATCCCTTGCCCGATGGAGGGACACCAACGCAATCCCGTTCAGGTATATATCATGCAACCACGTTGCCTATCCGTTCAAGGGACTTTACGTCGCCATCAAGAGCGGACGTGCCTCCTTCAAGGGTTTCAGACGAGTGGAAGCCCTACAACGGCTCAACGCCTACAAGGATGGTGTCCTTAAAGGATATATGGGTGATGGTCAAACTTTATTTGAGGAGCTATGAACATCAAAGAAGAAATACTGAGCCGAACCAACAAAGGACTGGATGTGTTCTGCTTCTATATGCCTATCGACTTTGTGCCAAAGCGCAATTTCCGAAATCCTATGTATGACGACAGGCGTGCATCGTGCAATATCTATCTCGACAACAAGTCCGGCTGCTACCGAATGAAGGACTTTGGCAACGATGCCTACTCCGGCGACTGCTTTTGGTTTGCAGCCACAATGCTCGGACTGGACGTGAGGAAAGACTTTGTTAAGGTGCTTGAAACCATAAATCGGGACTTGCAGCTGAATATTTGCATTGAAAGGAAAGAACATAGTAATCCCCACACAATGATGATGAAGCCTTGCAAACCACCCTTAGTACAACCACCTAACCAGCTCAAGAAGATGGAAGGAAAAAAATGGTACAAGCTAATTGAGCAATCTTTCAATGTCAAAGAACTAGACTATTGGGAGCAATACGGCATTGATGCTAAGACTCTGCAACGTTTTCATGTAAAGTCGCTTGCTCGCTATGAGTCTGTCTCCAATCAGGGAAAGCCGTTTACTCTTGGTTCTACACATGATGAGCCTATGTTTGGATATAGCATGGGGAAGTTTGTAAAAGTCTATCGCCCTAAGAGTAAGCTGCGCTTTCTTTATGGGGGTGAGAAAGTGAACGACTATGTCTTTGGCTTCCAGCAGCTGCCCAGCAAAGGGGATGTTGTTTTCATCACAGGTGGGGAGAAAGACGTGCTTTCACTTTCGGCTCATGGTTTCAACGCCATCTGTTTCAACAGTGAGACGGCACAGATTCCTGAGAATATCATCGAAGGATTGCAGCTTCGCTTTCAACACATTATTATATTGTACGATACGGACGAGACAGGTGTAAGGGAAGCTAAACGGCAGACAGATGCATTTGCTCAATACAAGGTATTGAGTCTAACCTTACCATTGCAAGGGGGTAAGTCGGAGAAGGATATATCGGACTTCTTTGCCTTGGGCAATGAAGCAAAGGACTTGAAAGTGCTTCTTAATGATATGTTCACCAATATGTATGCACAGACGATGATGATATTGCAATCTTGTGAGATAGACTACGATAATCCGCCAGACGCTTCAAAGTCGGTGGTGGCAGTAAATGGTGTTCCGCTTGGAACGCAGGACAATCTGTTTTGTATCACAGGTGGAGAAGGAACAGGCAAAAGCAACTACATTGCCGCCATCCTTGCTGGCACTCTTGGGAGAGAACGATTAAAGGCAGAGCAAACCTTGGGATTGGAAGTAACTGCCAACCCCAAAGGATTGGCTGTACTTCACTACGATACAGAGCAATCGGAGGCACAACTCTATAAGAACTTGGAGAAGACACTTCGCAGGGCTGGTATCAAGTCCGTGCCAGAGTTTTATCATTCCCTCTATCTAGCATCGCTATCACGCAAGGACAGACTGAAAATCATTCGTGAGAGTATGGACTTGTTTCATCACAAACACAGTGGAATTCATCTTGTGGTCATTGACGGTATAGCAGACCTGATACGCTCCGCCAACGACGAAACAGAGAGTATAGCCATCGTGGACGAACTCTATCGATTGGCAGGAATTTACAATACTTGTATCATTTGCGTACTCCATTTTGTACCCAACGGCATCAAACTCAGAGGACATATAGGGTCTGAACTGCAACGCAAGGCTGCGGGCATTCTCTCCATCGAGAAAGATGACAATCCCGAATACTCGGTCGTCAAGGCATTGAAAGTGCGTGATGGAAGCCCGCTAGATGTGCCGATAATGCTTTTTGGATGGGACAAGGAAGCCGATATGCACGTTTATCGTGGAGAAAAGTCGAAAGAGGATAAGGAAAAACGCAAGACCGATGAACTGTTGGCTGTTGTAAAGTCTGCATTCCGTGCCAAACTAAAGCTATCATATCAAGAGTTGTGCGATGTGTTGATGCGTGAAATGGAAATCAAGGATCGAACGGCAAAGAAGTACATTGCCTATATGAAAGAGCAGCGTATCTTGTCGCAAGACACAAGTGGTAACTATCAAAAAGGAGAATTATGTCATACATAGACCAAAGAACCGAAGATACATGGCAGAAACGCTTGTTTGACAAGCTGATGACTGTTGAGAGTAAACTTGACCATCTGCTGTTTTTGCAAGAGCAATCTGTCGATACGACCATTCACCCTCCATTGAAACCCGAATACTTGGACATCATCGACGTTTCCAAGATACTCAAAGTGGAGCAGAAGACCATCTATAACTGGGTTTGGGCAGGGAAAATCCCCTTTCTCAAGGCTAACGGTCGATTGCTTTTCCTTCGGGAAGAGATAGATGAAATGGTACGGAAGCGAGATGGCTGGTAATTGATTTCCTGATTAGATTATTTTTGTTGTGTAAATGCAAGTGTTTACACAACAAAATAATTACCTTTACAAGTAAAAAGTTAGTTGCGGATTTACCGCTCACAAAGATAACAGTACTCGCTTATTTCTTTGATAAGGAATTTACCATATATTGTTTGAAACTATTGAACCGATAAAGATAGGGTTGCAGACAAAAAATATTTGTAATTTCTACATTTGATGCTACTTTTAATGGAAAATTCATCGCTTGCAATGATTTTTTCGGCATTTTCCTTGCGCATTCAAAAAAAAGTAGTAACTTTGCAGTCAATATGACCTCCCACGCTTCTCATCAGAACAGCGCACCCGGGGAGGTCTTCGAGTTTATATACGGTTATGAGGTACGAAAAGAAGCCCATAGACACATCTGAGCAGGTTAAAAAGTTATGCGATCGAGGACTTAATATTGGAGACGAAAAACTTGCGTCCCAATATCTTTATAATATAAGTTATTATAGATTACGAGCATACACATACCCTTTTCAAAATAACGGGGAAGGTGCTAATCACGAATTTCTGAGAAAGGACATTTCTTTTCAAGATGTGATAGACCTTTATTGTTTTGATAGGCGTTTACGCTCTTTAATCTTCAATGCCATTGAAAAAATCGAGGTGGCATTAAGAACAAGAATCGCCTTAACTTATTCCATTGATGAAAATGACGCCTTTTGGTTTCTCAATCATAAGTTATACTTTCAGCACGATAAGTTTATCGCATTGACACGCAACGAGATTATAGATGATAAACCTGTTGTAGGGGATTTAATGAAAGAGGTCAAGCGAAGTAATGAGGAATTTATAGCTCATTATTATCAAAAGTATAGCGAACCTGCTTTTCCGCCAGCGTGGATGACCTTAGAGGTTGTTTCTATGGGAACATTGAGTAAGTTGTTTTTTGCTTTGGACAAGAATAATCCTTCTAGTAAAACAATCTGCAGAGATTTGGGACTATACAATGTCGATATTTTGAAGAATTGGATGCACGGTTTATCGTCTTTACGCAATACTTGTGCCCATCATAGTCGTGTATGGAATCGCCGCTTTACAATAGCCTTGAAGTTTCCTTATAGAACGAATTATCCTTTCTTGTCAAAGCAAGAAGCTGCAACGATAAGGGACAATAAGTTGTTTGCCTACTTATCTGTAATTTTGTATTTGCAGCAAATAATCAGTCCTGATAGCTCATTTAGAAAGAGTTTGCTCACCCTATTGGACAAATCTCCCAAATTGGTAGTTTTGAAAGATATGGGCTTTCCTGAAAAATGGAGAGAATACTCTTTGTGGAAATAATATAATACGATGGTGTATCAATTATGATACACCATCGCTATTTATCTCAGTCTGGATTTTACAATATATCCCTTACTTTCTTCTTGTTTGTTTCTATTATTCATAGAACTTGAATAAATTACCCCCTCCTCTTCCTTTTTAGTATTTGGGCTATTACTACTATTTTGTCTTAAATACTCGGGTTGGTCATTTTCGTTTGATTTTTCATTTTCTTCATTTGGTTCGTTCAATGTAAGTGCAATTTTTCTGTCAAGTTCTGCTGCCTCACCTTTGAGTGAGCGAAGCTCGTCCTCTTTCTTCCAAGAACTGTTGGCAATGTTGGTGTAAACGTCTTTGTTGGTCACGACCTTTGCCATTTCCTTCTCATGCGACTCTATCACCTTAGGGATACGCTCCAAGGCATTTACGAAGTTCTCGCAGGCAAGTTTCGGGTCTGCCGCTAACTTACCGTTATTATAAGTATAGTAGATGCTCTCCTGTCCCTTGACAAAGAAGCGGTTTATCGAGCAATCAAACAGATCCTTTGAACTGCTCTCCGTCTTGACCATGATGGAAAAGCCGTAAACCTCGCCAATCTTGTTGTACTCGCTCTTGGTACGAGCCTTTTCCTCTATCTCATGCAGACGGGCGGCGATGACCTTTATGTCGGTACTGTCCTCCACACCTTTAATGACAAGTTTATTGATAGGATTACCTTCTTTGTCACGCTCCACACGCTTCTCAAAGCACGCCAAGTCTGCCTTGGCTTCCTTGATCTTGTCTGAATGGAAAGACACGGAGCTGTCAATCTCCGCCAACTTGCCCGTTGCGGCATCACGCTCACGGAGGAAATTCTTACGCTCTGATTCCAGCGTGGCAATCTTCTTGTCGAGTTTGGCTTTCTCTAACAAGTCCGTATTACCAGATAGCACGGCAACATACTCTGAAAAGTTCATACCGCTATCCTCGTCCATCGATCCCTCGTCAATGGTACGACTACCGAGCGTGTTGGTCTTCAACTGATTGATAAACAATTGCTTGTTATGTAGTAGGTTGAACTTATAACTGTCCAACGACCGCTCCACGGCATAGATAATCACATCGACCTTGTTGTCAGCAAATTCTTTGGCAACCATATTACCTTTACGAATTGCCCGACCATTTCGCTGCTCCAAATCTGAGGGTCGCCAGGGTGTATCAAGTTGATGCACCGCCACCGCACGCTGCTGGGCGTTGACACCCGTTCCAAGCATAGAAGTAGAACCGAAAATGATGCGGATGTCTCCACGATTCATCGCTTCTACCATCGCTTTTTTGGCTTTCTCGTTCTTGCACTCCTGAATAAAGCGTATCTCGTAAGACGGGATATGATAATCTTCTACCAATTTACGCTTCACCTCAGAATAGATATTAAAGTCTCCGCCGGGCTTGTAAGTACCCAAGTCAGAGAACACAAACTGCGTACCCTTCTGTGCATCATACTTCTGATAGTAGTCATTAAGTAGCTTTGCACAATGGCTTGCCTTGTTGTCAATATGATCCGAGTACCCGTTTTCGTCTATCATGCGTAGATCCAGGCTCATTTTGCGGGCGTAATCAGTTGCAATCAGCATCTTTGCCTTTTCCTCACTCTCGCTCAACGGCGCACGCCCCAAAAGCGTGGCATCACCGTTTTTGGCAAACTCCATCAACTTGCCGATAAACTCCTCCTGTTCAGGTGTCGGCGGAATGTTATGGAGTATCTCGTTTTTTTCGGGACGATCGATGCCTATATCCTTTGCTGTGCGGAAATCGCAAATCTCCGCATAAAAGTAATGGGGGTGAATGTAATCGACTGATTACTAATAAAAAGCAGAATATATAATCTGATAAGGTGAACGACTAAGAAACGAGCGAGTTTCTTTCCCTTTCTTTATTCTGCAAAGTCTCAAAGAACTCTCTGTTTGATGTTGCAAAGATAGCGATATAATTCATATAAGCAAAGTATTTACGTTGTTTTTTCAATGAAAATCAACCTTAGACATTTCTAATTCTATAAAATCGCCATTTTAAGGTATTGCATATATCTATGAACAATGGTAATTTTGCAAAATGATAATCAAAAGAATTCTTTTAATCTTCATCATTCTACTTCTGCTGTTTCCCACTGCTAATGCTACTATTTTGAATTTAGTTGTGGGTGATACTATATACCCTACTCGAAAACATGTTTCTTCATTACATAAAACGATAGAACTCGATGAAGTTCAAGTTATTGGACAGCGGAAATTGTTTTCCATAAGAAAAGACACCACGTTTATCAATACTGATTGCCTTCGAGTAAGGAAAGGTGCTAACTTGGAAGACTTAATCAGGAATATTCCGGGCATGGAATACGACAAGGCGAACAGGCAACTATCATTCAAAGGAAAGCCATTGAACGGCGTAAACATCAATGGCGAGACCTTTATGGGCAACGACATTATCGCAGCGTTGGAGAATATGCCAACCGATGCAGTGGAACTACTGAAACTGTATGACATGCTCAGCGCATTGGAGAAAATGACGGGAGTAGATGATGGTGCCGACAATTATGTGCTGGACATCAAGACCAAATCTACCTACAATGGCAGCCTGACAGGAACACTAACGGCTGAACACGGCAATCGCGACAGACGCAGGGATGAGGTACAGGGCAATCTATTCAATGCCGATGGCGAAAACACCTCGCTGACTTTGCGCTCTGACAATCTTAGTAATATGAACATTGGGGGAAACAATTTCCAAAACATATTGTCGGGCAATATCGTGAAGAAATTTGGTAAGAAAATTACGCTCAATGCAAGCCTCTCACTCAATGCCTTCCACAATGGAAGCGAGAATCATGACTATGATGAGCAATATCTTTCATCGGGAACAAAATATCGGGAATCAATGCTGCTTTCCTTGAGCAAGAATCACAGTAATGCCGCAAACATAAATCTGCAGTATAACATAGACAAAAAGACTTTGCTGAATATAAGTGCAAATGGAAACTTCGGACGGTCAGACAACCTGACTGACAACACAACATACCTATATGAGCGCAATACGGCTGCGGACACGCTGACCTCGGGAACGCTGCGAAATAACACAAAAAGCAATGGAAAGAATTACCATGTATCTGCCGACCTCACACGGCGGATTGGCAAGGCTGGGGCATCATTTACCGTGAAGGCGACACTTGGCGGTAACTCGAATGAAACTAATAATACCAGCCTTTCACTGACGAAATTCCACCACCTGCGCAACGCTGTGGGCGGAGATTCACTACTGTTGCGCAATCTTTGCCAACAACTGCCCACCCTGCGCAACGAAAGCAGAATATCATTGCAATATACCCATCCTTTTGGCAAACAGTTGAAATTGCAGACAGGGTACGGACTGCATCACGAAGAGGATAGAAACACAAGCAACACTTACGACTATACTATACCGAATAGACCATACATAGATAGCCTAAGTTATGAGAACACACTATCTATATGTGGGCAGGAACTCACCCTGAGAATGGATTATAAGGGTAAGCAATGGAAGATAAACAGTGGCATTGATGTAGACCACCCGACTTTGAACTACGAAGGATGAAATTTTTCAGGGACAACTTCCAGCAT
>OHAU01000458.1_pt1 | contig 58147 bp, 48 predicted proteins | sample 1577181 | NCBI WGS metagenome assembly OHAU01 (sample SAMEA3541472, study PRJEB24748) | human gut metagenome | biome: human gut; feature: human-associated habitat; material: faeces | place: China | collected 2012 | reverse complement strand
GAGGAAGAGGACGACTTCGAGGAAGACGATTTCGAGGAAGAGGACGACTTCGAGGAAGACGATTTCGAGGAAGAGGACGACTTCGAGGAAGAGGATGATTTTGAGAAAGATGATTTTGAGGAAGATGACTTTGAAGATGAGCTTCCTGAGATTCCGGATCCGGAAGACCTTGAAGGAGACTTGGAAATTGAAGAACCATCTGAGGAAGAGATTCAGCGCAGAATTAAGAAGTCAAAAGGAAGTGGAGTTCCATTTGATACCGGATTTGTTGTAACAGGAAGATATGACTTAAGTGCAACCAGTGAGATTGGACTGAAAGCCGGACTGACAGAGGAGCAGAAGAAATTATTCTCTTACTTCGTACCGGTCAGAGGAATGAGTGAACAGATTGTTGCAGTACTTGATAATGACAGACGTGCCCAGAGAGAGGGAACTTCAAGAACCGGTAACTTAATGATCATTGGCCGTAAAGGATCTGGAAAAACAGTACTTGCAGTAGATATTGTAAAAGCAATCCAGAAACAAAGAAATCTGAAACAGGGTAAAGTTGCTATTGTTACAGGTGAGTCACTGAATAAGAAAGAACTTGGCAATATTATCCAGAAGCTTCGCGGTGGAGCGATCATCATCGAAAAGGCTGGTAAGTTGAATTCCAGAACAATCAAGGAACTGAATGCATTGATGTCAAGAAAGACCGGAGAGCTTCTCTTTGTTCTTGAAGATCAGAGAAAACCTCTGGAGAGAATTATGACAGCTAATCCGGATTTCAAAAAGAAATTCACTTCTAAGCTTGAGCTTCCGGTATTCATCAATGATGAGTTAGTAACATTTGGTCAGACTTATGCGAAGGAAAATGGATATAAGCTTGATGAAATGGGAATTCTGGCACTTTACAGCCGAATTGATGTAATGCAGCGTGAAGATCATGCGGTTACAGTTGCGGAAGTAAAAGAAATCATGGATGAAGCAATTAAACATTCACAGAAAGCAAATGTAAAGCATCTTGCAAGACGTGTATTTGGAAAATCTACGGATTCGTCAGATCGCATTATTCTGAAGGAAGAAGATTTTAAAATTTAATGATATAGTGAATGTAAGTGATGAAGCAGGGATACAATTGTAGAAAATTGTATCCCTGTTTTTTGTCTGGAATCGAGTGACATAGATTGAATTTTGTGTTCCGCTAAGGTATACTTAAGATATTGAAATCCGGATGAAATGTGAGGGAAGTTTATGGAGAAAGAATGGAAAGCTTATGAAATCGGAGAATTAGATCAGTACCTTTTCGGACAGGGAAATCACTACGAAATTTATAAGAAGCTGGGTGCACATATGGTGGACGACGAAGGGCAGGAAGGAGTTTATTTTGCTGTCTGGGCACCGAATGCGAAATCAGTGTCTGTAGTGGGGGAATTCAATGACTGGGATCGCACAAGAAACCCTATGACAAGGGCGGAATATATCGGAATTTACACATGTTTTGTACCGGGAGTAAAAGAAGGCATGATGTATAAGTTCTGCATTGAGACGATTACAGGGGAGTATCATATGAAGGCAGATCCGTATGCCAATTATGCAGAACTTCGTCCGGGTACAGCATCAAGAATAACGAATATTGAGAATTTGAAATGGACCGATAGTTCCTGGATGACTGCACGGGAAAAATGGAACCACAAAAAAGAACCAATGTCTGTATATGAGGTTCATATGGGTTCCTGGAAGAGACACCCAGGCACAGAGGACGAGGGATTCTATACTTATCGTGAGTTTGCAAAAGAAATCACAAAGTATATGAAAGATATGGGATATACGCATGTGGAGATCATGGGAATCGCAGAACACCCATTTGATGGATCATGGGGATATCAGGTGACAGGATATTATGCGCCGACAAGCCGTTATGGAACACCGGAAGATTTTGCGTGGATGATCAATTATCTGCATAGAAATGGAATCGGTGTCATTATGGACTGGGTTCCGGCACATTTTCCAAAGGACGAGCATGGACTTGCCGAGTTTGACGGAACAGCAACTTACGAGTATGCAGATCCAAGAAAAGGGGAGCATCCGGACTGGGGGACGAAGGTATTTGATCTTGGCAAGAATGAGGTAAGGAACTTCCTGATTGCCAATGCACTTTTCTGGGTGGAGCACTTCCATATTGATGGACTTCGCGTTGATGCAGTTGCTTCTATGCTGTACCTGGATTATGGAAAGAAAGACGGAGAATGGGTTCCGAACCAGTATGGAGGTAATGAGAACCTGGAGGCAGTAGATTTCTTCAAGCATCTGAACACAGTTGTACTTGGAAGAAATCCGGGTGCACTTATGATAGCGGAAGAGTCTACGGCATGGCCGAAGGTAACCGGAGATGTAGAAGACGGAGGTCTTGGATTTAGCCTTAAGTGGAATATGGGGTGGATGCACGACTTTACGGAATATATGAAGCTGGATCCGTATTTCAGAAAAGACAATCATCATATGATGACATTTGCCATGAGTTATGCGTACAGCGAAGATTACATTCTCGTACTGTCGCATGATGAGGTTGTCCATTTGAAATGTTCCATGATCAATAAGATGCCAGGACTTGGATTTGATAAATATGCGAACCTGAAAGCAGGATATGCATTTATGATGGGACACGCCGGAAAGAAATTGTTGTTCATGGGACAGGATTTTGCACAGCTTCGCGAGTGGTCAGAGGAACGTGAACTGGACTGGTATCTGTTGGAGGAGCCGGAGCATCAGGCAATTCAGTCATGGATGCGTGATTTACTCCACATGTATAAAAAGAAACAGGCACTTTATGAACTGGATCAGTCATGGGAAGGATTCGAGTGGGTCAATGCAGATGATGCATACAGAAGCATTTACAGTTTTATCCGCCATTCTAAAGATGGAAAGCATAACCTTTTGTTCGTGATCAACTTCACACCGATGGCAAGAGAAGATTACCGTGTAGGCGTTCCTAGAAAGAAGCAGTATAAGCTGATTCTGAACAGTGACGATGTGAAATATGGCGGAAATGGCGAGAAGAGACAGAACATTTATCATGCCGTGAAGAAAGAATGTGATGGAAGACCATATTCATTTGGATACAAATTGCCGCCGTATGGGGTAGCAGTTTTTGAATTTTAAAATATATAATAAGAGAGGCCAGCTCGAAAATATAACGAGAATCACTCGATGATTTTATCACCGCCTGGTGCCACTTTTATTATGTGATTTACGCCGGGAGGTGTGGAAGAGAAACAGGGAGATGGAATTTGAGTATTCCATCTCCCTGCTAAAGTTATGAATTAATTTTATTCTGCGTTTGTAGAAGTATCGTTATCAGCATTGTTGTCGGTGCTGCCTGTATCGGTGTTGTTGTCCGTATTTTCTTCGACTGCGTCAGTGCTATCTGTATTATCGGAGTCGCCTGTATCATCGCCTCCGAACAGATCCTTGAAAAATCCTACGATTTTATCCCAGAGACCTTCGTCTTTTGCCTGATTTACGGCATCGTTTGCTTTGCTTTTTACGGCATCTAATGTGCTGTCGATGATTGCATCATTTCCGAGTGCTGCATCATCCGTATTGTTAATAATTCCACCGCCAGAACTATCTCCGCCAAAGAAGCCTTTGATGGAGGACCACAGGTTGCTGAAGAATCCTCCGGATTTCCCGTCCAGGTTGTCGAGAGTCTTTTTCAGTGCTTTGACATCGTAGTCGTACTGGGAAATAGATTCCATCAGACTTGTGATTTTCGCAAGCTGGTCATCGGTCAGTGTAATTCCCTGCTTATCGGCTGCGTCAGAAATCGCGTCCTGAATATCGGACGGATCAGTCAGTTTGTCTTCAATAACGGATTCTTTGACATCGTTAATCAAATCAGATGCTGTATCCTGACCGAGATCCTTGGCGAGGTCACCGGTTGTTACCAGCTCTTCTGTTGCAGTTGCTTTCTGGTCTTCGGAAAGTTCTTTTCCACTGGCTTTTTCGTAAGCCATCATAATACCTGTCAGTGCACCGGTTCCGGATACTTCAATTGGAGATCCGGCAACAACGTTACAGTTCTCAACGCCGGAAGTCAAAAGTGTACTGGCGATCATAGAACTTGTTACAAATGTCAGGTTTGCGACTTTTACCTGAATTCCGCCGCTGTCTGTCGGCTCAACATAAGAACAGCTATATGTTCTTGTACCAATCTGGGATTCGGTTGCGATCCCTTCCATATATTTTCTTTCGTCTGTGTTCGTGACTTCGATCGTGTCTACCTGATCGGCGGAAGTACCGAAGTATTTGTACATAGAAGCTTTCTGCTCGTCGGATAAGTTCGCTCCGAGAGTGACTACTTTTGCGCTGTCAGCCAGGGCAGTTACCGGCAGGCTTACAGATGCCAGAATTATTGCCAGGCTAAACGGCAGAACCCTTTTTAATTTTTTCATACTCATAATTATCCTGTGGTGTCAAACGCCACATCTCCTTTCTGTATCCCCAATAATAGCATACTTGTGTAAAAGTAAAAAGTAAAAAATTCTTAACTATTTCGAAAGATTTTGTTACGGCTTGTGTACATCTGTGGACTAAGACAAGATTTCCAGTATTCTGGATTCAAATGTGTGTTCATCCACCATTCCACCCATGACACCGACTGCCTTTTTATCTTTGAAGAGAACAAATGTCGGGACGATTTCCGGGGCATATTCTGCGGCGAGTACTGCAGATTCTTCAATTTCGACTTCGCAGAACTTGATCTTTCCGGCGTATTTCTTTTCGATCTCCTCCACGACCGGCTTCATCATGGAACATTTCCCGCACCAGATAGCGTAGAACATAACGACGACCGGGAGAGAGGTATCTTTTACTTCTATTTGAAAATTTTTTGCAGTTAAATGTAACATCAAATCAACCTTTCTGATCAGTGCCTTCGGCAGTCAGAACCGTGGTTCAGAATATCATATACTTCTTTCAGGGATTTTCTGAAACAACCGATCCACCTGCGCAGACACCGATTTCGATAAGTGTATTCAAAAAACTTTTGTCGGAAGTTTTTTTTGTTATGACAATTTCGGCTCATGGCGAACAGACTCCGAAGGCTTTCTCATTAATAATATATGCGCTGTAGCGCTAAGAAAGTCACAGCAGACATCTTCTTTTAGCAATGAGCTTGCAAATCGGGTGATCCATGGATGAAAATTTCTCTTCATATTCTGTCATAATATTTCCAACGTTCATAATTTCATCATGGTGCAGGTCATAAGTACATTCGGAAATGCCCCATGTTTCGGATTTCCCTAAAGACTCAACGGAAAAATCAAAAAGATCACGGTTATCTGTCTTGAATTCGACCTGTCCGTCCTGGACAAGCACCTTGTCGTAACGTGCAAAAAAATCCGGTGACGTGAGGCGCCTTCTTGCATGGCGGGCTTTCGGCCATGGGTCGGAGAAGTTCAGATAGATCCGGTCAACTTCATTTTCAGCGAACACATTTACTATGTCCTGTGCGTCCATACAAATGAAGCGAATGTTTGGCAGAGTGCTTTCGTTTTCTTCTATATATATGTTTAACTTTTCCACAGCACGGAGAAGGACGCTTGTGTAGCGCTCGATTCCGATGTAGTTGATCTGTGGATTTTTCTGAGCCAGTGCCATGAGAAAACGGCCTTTTCCCATGCCGATTTCAATGTGGACCGGGTAGTCATTCTGGAATACATCAGATGCCCAGTGACCACGGAATTCTTCCGGAGTCTCGATAACCTGACTGCACTCTTTTAACACGCCTTCGGCGCGGGGTATATTTCTAAGTCGCATATATGATCTCCTTATTTGTTGTATTTCTTTATTTGCAAACTTCCCAAATCCGGGAGATTCTTGCCTTGCCTTAGTTTACAGGCTTTGGCAAAAAAAGTCAAACTTAATGGTGTATAGCGACCATATCTATATCATATTGCCGAAAGGAATATGCGTAACGACTAAAATTTTTCTGAAAAACACAAATAATTTGTGCAAATTTTCAACATATTAAGGAGAAGGTATATAAAAACGGGAGGAAAGTGACTAAATTTTGGACAAATGAAAAAACTCAAATAAGAGAATATGCTTAAAAAATTGTCAAATAAAGTAATTGTTAAGAAAAAAAGAAATGATTGACATTTAAAAAACAGGAGAGTAAAGTAATCACGAAATTTGAAGAAGAAAGGGAGGGAGTCATACGGAGAAATTAACAGAGAGTCTGTTGGAAGAGCTGAATTGTGATACAGCATTTACTATTCCGTTATTCGGGGGAATTAAGATTAGTGAGTCCGTGGCGGTTACATGGATCATTATGGCTGTAGTTGTACTGCTGTGTGTCATATTCGTAAGGAATCTCAGTGTAGAGAATCCGGGGAAAGCTCAGCTTTTATTGGAATCCGCAATCGGAAAAGGAGTGGACTTCTTTGAAGATGTTATGGGCAAAGAAAACCGAAGATATATCCCATATCTTATCACGGTGCTGATCTATATCGGAATTGCCAATATCATTGGATTGTTTGGGTTTAAACCGCCGACAAAGGATCTGAATGTCACAATAGCGCTGGCTGTTATGAGTATGTGTCTGATCGAGTATTCCGGAATACATAAAAACGGATTAAAACACTGGGTCAAACATTTTGCAAAGCCGGTTCCGTTCGTCGCGCCGATCATGGTACTGGAGATTGTAATCCGTCCATTGTCCTTGTGCATGCGACTGTTCGGTAATGTACTGGGAGCATTTGTAATCATGGAGCTTTTAAAAATAGTAGCTCCGGCGATTATACCAATCCCGTTTAGTTTTTATTTTGATATATTTGATGGATTCTTACAGGCTTATGTATTTGTATTTCTGACGGCGCTGTTCATGAATGAGGAACAGGAGTAAAGCCGGAAGATAAGACGAACAGACTTAAAAGGGATTTAAGAAAACATTTTTAGACAAGAAGAAAAGGAGATTAAGATTATGTTAGTAGCAATTGGAGCAGGTATCGCAGTTTTAACAGGTTTAGGAGCAGGTATTGGTATTGGTCTTGCAACAAGCAAGGCAGTAGACGCTATCGCAAGACAGCCAGAGGCTGAGTCAAAGATCAGCAAGAACCTGATTCTTGGTTGTGCCCTTGCAGAGGCAACAGGTATTTATGGATTTATCATCGGTCTTCTGATTATCCTGATGCTGAAATAATTAGCAGTTCGTAAAGAAGCAGGAGAAAAGAAGAAAGGCAGGTGGGAAAAGGTGATAAAAGTAGATTTGAGCCTTCTCTGGACCATAATAAACCTTGTAGTCTTTTATCTATTACTGAAGAAATTCCTGTTCAAACCAGTTATGGGGATCATGGAAAAGCGTGAGCAGATGATTGCCGACGGACTGAAAAATGCAAGTGACAGACAGGAAGAGGCAGAGGCTCTGAAAAAAGAGTATGAGTCAGCTCTTTCCGGTGCAAAAGAGGAATCGGTTAAAATCGTTGAAAATGCCCGTGTAGAGGCTAAGAGACAGTCAGATGAGATTCTTGCAGATGCGGACAGAAGAGCAGATGCCACGATCGAACGTGCCAGAAAGACCATCGAGACTGAGCGAAAGCAGGCATTGGATGGCGTTGAGACACAGATTGCAGGACTTGCAATGCAGGCAGCCAGAAAGATTGTAGATGAAGAGACAAGAAAACAAGGAAATCAGGCGATTTATGATCAGTTTTTGGAAAGCGTAGGTGACGCTCATGACGGTAAAGACGAGTAATACAGTAAAGTTCGTTCAGCCGGCAGCAAAGCGCTATGCAAGAGTTCTGTACGAACTGGAAATTCCGAAAGCAGATATTGAGAAAACAAAAGAAATCTTCTGTCAGGTACCGGAAGTATATGAAGTACTGTTAAATCCGGTAATTACGGCAAAGAACAAATACAGTGTTATCGAACAGATATTTCCAAAGTCTATTTGTAATTTCCTGAAGGTAACATGCGAGAACCAGAGAATGGGCATGCTTTGGGACATTTTCGAAAGCTATGATAAATATTGTGAGGAGCAGCAGCAAGTTATGACTGCGACTTTAATATGTGTAGACGAGCCAGACGAAGAGCAGGCTGAGAAGATGAAAACATTTATTATGGATAAATATCATAAATCGAAGGTAAATCTGGAGGTCGAAAAAGACCCGTCACTGCTTGGAGGATTTATCCTGAGAGCGGGCAGTGATGAATATGACTGGAGCATTCGTGGAAGAATGAACCGGTTAGAACAAAAATTGACCTGGAGGTGAACGTAAGTGAGTTCAATCAATTCAGATGAAATTATTTCAATTCTGAAAAGTGAAATAGAGAATTTTGATGAGATCAGTAAAGACAGCGAAGTCGGAACTGTTGTAACAGTCGGAGACGGAATCGCTACCATTTACGGAATCGATCATGCAATGTACGGCGAGATCGTTACCTTCGAAAATGGTCTGAAGGGTATGGTACAGGATATCCAGAAAGACGAGATCGGATGTATCTTATTTGGATCAGATACAGGAATCAAAGAAGGAACAAAGGTTGCACGTACAAAGAAAAAAGCCGGAATCCCGGTAGGAGATAAATTTATCGGAAGAGTTATCAATGCCCTTGGTGCACCAATCGACGGTGCCGGAGAGATTGAGGCAGATGATTATCGCCCGATTGAAAATGAAGCACCTGGAATCATTGACAGAAAATCCGTCAGCGTTCCTATGGAGACAGGAATCCTTTCTATTGATTCCATGTTCCCGATCGGACGTGGACAGAGAGAGCTGATCATCGGTGACAGACAGACTGGTAAGACATCTATCGCAACAGATACAATTTTGAACCAGAATGGAAACGGAGTGATCTGTATCTATGTTGCCATCGGTCAGAAGGCATCAACGATTTCAAAAGTTGTAAATACATTTAAGACATCAGGAGCTATGGATCACACCATCGTATTAGCATCAACAGCAAGCGACTGTGCGCCGCTTCAGTACATTGCTCCTTATGCGGGAACTGCACTGGCAGAGTATTTTATGTACAAAGGAAAAGATGTACTGATCGTTTATGATGATCTTTCCAAACACGCAGTTGCGTACCGTGCATTGTCACTGTTACTTGGAAGATCTCCTGGACGTGAGGCTTATCCTGGAGACGTATTCTATCTGCATTCAAGACTTCTGGAGCGTTCCAGCCGTCTGAGTGAGGAAAAAGGTGGCGGATCTATCACGGCTCTTCCAATCATCGAGACACAGGCCGGAGATGTATCTGCATATATTCCGACAAACGTTATTTCCATCACAGATGGACAGATTTTCCTGGAAAGCAGTTTGTTCTTCTCAGGAATGCGTCCGGCGGTCAACGTAGGATTGTCTGTATCTCGTGTAGGTGGAGATGCACAGACAAAGGCTATGAAGAAGGCAGCAGGAAGTCTTCGTATCGATCTGGCCCAGTATCGTGAGATGGAAGTCTTCACACAGTTCAGTTCAGACCTTGATGATGCAACGAAAGAACAGCTGGAATATGGCAGCGGACTGATGGAGCTTCTGAAGCAGCCGCTTGGAAAACCAATGTCACTGGCAGATAAAGTTATTACACTTTGTGCTGCAAGACATAAAGTCATGCTTGGAATTCCAACTGCAAAAGTAAAAGGATTCCAGATGGATATGTTAAGTTACTTTGCAAGTGCACATCCGGAAATCGCAAGAGAAATTGAGGAGACAAAGGATCTGTCTAAAGAGTTGTCCCAGAAGATCGTGGAGATTGCAGAGGAATTCAAAAAGAGCAGGTGTTAATGTATGGCAAATATCAGAGAAATACAGACACGAATTAACAGTGTAAAAGATACGATGAAAATCACCAATGCCATGTACCTGATCTCTTCTACAAAAATGCGTCAGGCCAGAAAAAAACTGGCAGATGCAGAGCCGTATTTTTATAAATTGCAGGCTGAGATTGCCAGAATCCTGCGTCATATGCCGGAAGTGAGCAACCAGTATTTTGACAGTAGGGAAGAAATTCCGAAAGAAGAACGGAAAATCGGATCTGTAGTTATTACCGGTGATAAAGGACTGGCAGGAGCTTACAATCACAATGTAGAAAAAGCAGAAGAGGAAATCATGAAAATGCCGGGACACCACAAATTGTTTGTCGTAGGTGAGCTTGGAAGACATTATTTTGTAAGTCAGGGACATGAGATTGAACAAAATTTCCAATATACTGTGCAGAAACCGAACCTGAGCAGAGCCAGAATTATTTCTGAGACATTGATGGAACAGTTTAATAATGGCGAGCTGGACGAAGTGTATGTTGTCTATACGCGAATGGAGAATTCTATGGTATCTGAGGTGGAGACTGTAAAGCTGCTTCCGCTTGAGAGAAGTGCATTCGGAGAGGACAGCATTCCGGCAAACTTAAGGCGTGAGGCGATTCAGTTATATCCGTCTGTCGAGAGCGTCATGGACAATATCGTACCGAATTATTTAACCGGAATGATTTACGGCTGTTTGGTCGAGGCGTATGCAAGTGAGCATAATGCCAGAATGACGGCTATGAAGTCAGCGACAGACAGTGCTGAGGCAATTATCAAAGATTTGTCTATTGCTTATAACCGGGCAAGACAGGCAGCCATTACGCAGGAAATCACAGAGGTATGCGCAGGTGCGAAGGCACAGAAACGGAAAAGGAAGTGAGAACAGATATGAATAAAGGACGAATTGTACAGGTCATGGGTCCTGTTGTCGATGTTTTATTTGAAGACGGAGAGCTTCCGAATATCAAAGATGCCCTTGAGGTAGATAACGGAGACAAGACTTGTATTATGGAAGTTGCACAGCATCTGGGAAACAGCGAAGTACGTTGTCTGATGCTGGCTGCAAGTGAAGGACTTCACAAAGATATGGAAGTCCGTGCAACTGGAAGCGGTATCAAAGTTCCAGTTGGAGATCAGACACTTGGACGTCTGTTCAATGTGCTTGGTCAGACCATCGATGATGGAAAAGAAATAGAGAAAGATGCAGAGCGCTGGGAAATCCACAGACAGGCGCCTACATTTGAAGAGCAGAGTCCTGCTGTCGAGATTCTTGAGACAGGTATCAAGGTCATCGACCTTCTTGCACCATATGCAAAAGGTGGTAAGATTGGTCTGTTCGGAGGAGCCGGAGTTGGTAAGACTGTACTGATCCAGGAGCTGATCCGAAATGTAGCAACAGAGCATGGTGGATATTCTATCTTTACAGGTGTCGGAGAGCGTTCCCGTGAAGGAAATGACCTCTGGACAGAGATGAAAGCGTCTGGCGTACTTGAGAAGACAGCTTTGGTATTTGGTCAGATGAACGAGCCGCCTGGAGCTCGTATGCGCGTCGCTGAGACAGGACTTACAATGGCTGAGTATTTCCGTGACAAAGAACATCAGAACGTGTTGCTCTTTATTGATAACATTTTCCGATTCACACAGGCTGGATCTGAAGTTTCCGCCCTGCTTGGACGTATGCCATCAGCTGTAGGTTATCAGCCGACACTGGCAACAGAAATGGGTGAATTACAGGAGCGTATTGCTTCTACAAAGAATGGTTCTGTCACATCCGTTCAGGCAGTCTATGTACCGGCCGACGACCTGACAGACCCTGCACCGGCAACAACATTTGCACATCTGGATGCAACAACCGTACTTTCACGTAAGGTCGTTGAGCAGGGAATTTACCCGGCTGTAGATCCGTTGGAGTCTAACTCACGTATCCTGGAGGCAGACATCGTAGGTGAAGAGCATTATAAAGTAGCCAACCAGGTAACAGAGATTCTTCAGAAGTACAAAGAACTTCAGGACATCATCGCCATTCTTGGTATGGAAGAGCTGTCCGATGAAGATAAAGCAACGGTTATGAGAGCAAGAAAGATTCAGAAATTCCTGTCACAGCCATTCTTCGTAGCTGAGACATTTACAGGAATTCCTGGAAAATATGTACCACTGAAAGAGACAATCCGTGGATTCAAAATGATCATCGACGGAGAAATGGATGAATATCCGGAGGCAGCCTTCTTCAATGTCGGAACGATTGACGAAGTTATCGAGAAAGCAAAGACACTGAAAGACGGAGAGTAAGAGGTGCGTAAACTATGAAAACATTTTGGTTGAAAGTCATAGCCAGTGACCGCGTGGCGTATAACGGACGATGCCAGAAGGTGATCGTACCTGCAGCCGACGGCGGTCAGATGGGAATTCTGGCAGATCATGAGAACATGGTCATAGCAATCGAAGTCGGTGAAGCGAAGATGCAGCTGGAAGACGGAACGTGGGAGACACTTGCCGTTGGAACCGGATTCCTTGAGGTTGTTAACAACCGTGTTACCATGCTGGTACAGACCGCTGAAAAACCGGAAGAAATTGACGCCAGAAGAGCAGAAGAACGGCGTGAAGTCATGGAAGAAAAACTTCGTCAGAAGCAGAGTATCCAGGAATACTATCACACGAAAGCATCCCTGGCAAGAGCCATGAACCGGTTGAAGGTGTCAAGGGAGAAGAATACGAGGATATAAATTCCGTATATAATAAAATACAGCTATCGTTTGCAAGTCAAAAAATAAATCTGATTTGCAAACGGTAGCTGTATTTTTATGTATGCGAAAGTTTAAAGTTCACATGTGGATTATCATTCGTAATGGCCTTCGGAGACGAGAACTTGTTTGCTTGCATATCTGCAAGTCGTATGTAAGCCGCTTCAGCTTCTGTTGGCATCTTTGTGAACTTGAAATTCTCCGGCAGAGGAAAATTCCGCATTGCAATAATTACATACGACGACTTTTACTGTTTGGTATATAGCATCGTGATAGACGGTTTTGTAGACCGGTGGCACCCATATTTTTTCAGAGGCAGGTGGCGGGGCAGGAGTTGCCGGGTCGGAATTAGTGCCTGAAGTCTGTGGCTTAGACTGAGCAGAAGTCTGGGGATTGTTTCGTGTCGATTTATTCTTTGTTGCATTTGCGGTATCCGTATTTTCAGCAATTTCCGCATTTTCAGCCTCGGAATTTGTGGTTGTATCCGTATTTTCCACATTTTCGGTGTTTTCGATGTATCTTCTGTGACAATTGGTTCGCTACAGGTATTTTTTTTGTTAGTTTTTTTCTGACCTTTTTTCTCGGTTTCTAGTATGGTCTGTTTTGAATTCGAAGACAAATCTTCCCTTATAATAGGAAGAATCAAACTTGAAAAAGTGTGGTTTACAGAAGAAAGAAAAGACAGTATTGAGGGCAGACAGGGGATTGAACAGGAGAGATACCTGACAATTACAATTGAGAGAAAGAATTTCGAGGAGGCTAAGGACACAGAGTTGTATAAGCTGTACAACACCAACATTCACGAAAAGATTGAGATGATGAGAAAAGAAAAACAGTAGAAAAAAGTCATTGAGAGGATTGCGATGTCTTGATATAATTAGGATGTGTTGATTTTGAAAAAAATTTGATAAATTCTAGTTAAAATGGCAAAAATGAATTGTGACACCACTGGTGTCACAATTCGGAAGGTGGAATATTTGTATGGGTAATGATTTGATATCAGCAGCTGGATTAATTCATATAATTGAAGAATCACGACAAAGTGCATTAAAGAAAGTAAATGAAGAACTTATTAAGATGTACTGGAAAGTCGGCGAGTTTTTAAGCAAGGAAACGGAACAGGCTTCGTATGGTGATGCTTATATAGATGAAATTTCAAAGGAAATACAGGAGACATTTCCGGGAATAAAGGGATTTAATCGAAGAGGTCTTTATAGAATGAAGAAATTTTATGAAACCTACAAGGATAATGAGATTGTGACACCACTGGTGACACAAATTAGTTGGACGAATCATTTGTTGATAATGTCAGGTTGTAAGACTGATGAGGAAAAAGAATTTTATATACGCCTATGTATCAAAGAAAACTATTCAAAACGTCAGTTGGAGAGACAGTTAGATAGCGGATACTATGAAAGGTATATGTTATCAAAGAAAACTTTGTTACCAGAGTCAGTTAAAAAGCTAGGAGAAAATCCATTTTTGGATTCATATGTTATGGAATTTCTGGATTTGCCAAATGAGTTTCATGAGAATGACTTACGAAAAGCGTTAATTAGAAACATGAAGGATTTTATTCTGGAATTAGGAAAAGATTTCACATTTATTGATGAAGAGTACAAAGTTCAGGTTGGAGGAGACGATTTTCGTATTGATTTGTTGTTTTATCATCGGGGATTACAGTGCCTTGTTGCAATAGAACTCAAAATAGGTAAGTTTAAACCAGAGTATATTTCTAAGTTGGATTTTTATCTTGAGGCATTGGATAGACAGGTTAAAAAAGAGAATGAAAATCCAAGCGTAGGATTGCTTTTGTGTGCAGCTAAGAATGATGAGGTAGTAGAGTATGCTATGAGCAGAACAATGTCACCGATGTTGGTATCGCAGTATCAGTTACAGTTACCAGATAAGACAGTGCTTGAAAAGAAGTTACAACAGCTGGTTAATATTCCACAAATTGAGGATTAAGAAAAATAATATGTCATTAAGCCGTTAGGGTTATACACCTTAGCGGCTAATTTTTATCCATTTTTGGATGATGGATGTAGAAAGAAGGTGAGAACATTGAAGATAAAAAAGGTGGATGATAAGCCTATGGTCATTCACACAAAGGAAAAAGCAAAATTTTCAGATCGTATTTTAAAGAGATATTTGGTGTATACAAAAGATTTGAGTAAAGAACAGGATATTATTTGCATTCCTGTTTATATGGTTCCATTTTTATAGGAAAAATATTATAATCCCTGAAATTCTTTTACAGTTGCTACTGCCAGTACAATGACTCCAATTGCACATACAATATATACAATTCCGACTGCGATGGAGCTTTTCTTTGCGCGTCTCCATTTTACGGCTGCAAGGTACATGGCGCTTAAGACATCTGCCAGGAAGAAGAGCTGCAGGATACCATGCAGGATGGCCGTTCCGAGGCTGATTTTTCCGGCTTTATAAGTCATGCGGATTACCTGCAGGGCGTAAAATGAGCCCGGAAGGATTGTGAGCCAGAATCCGATGACAGTGAAAAATATCATAACACTCATGATTGGGAGCATAAGTGGTATAATCAGACCTCCGGTCATGAATGTCAGTGCTGCACCTGCGAAAAAATATAGGGTGAACAGCAGAATAGAGTCGTATAGAAAAAACGCAACAAGCCCGTACTTATGTATGAGCATGCGGTTTATAAGAGCAGTGGAATCACCTTCCTCATAGGAAGAAAAAGATTTCCAGATATTTAGGATTCCAAGAATATAAAGCACCATAATGTAAATAATAGCAGGCAGGTTTGACAGAAAAAATCCTAATTCTGTAGTGAGAGCGGAGGCATCATATGGAATCGCATCGAGTACATGGCTCTGGAATATAAGATTCGGAAGAGCAAGTACCGGAATCAAGGATAGAATAATTACATATGCAATTGCCAGTTTGTCAGCGGACTTTTTCATGTGCATCGGCTCCTTTCGGGAGATTTTTCATTGCTTTCTATATTTGATTATAATTTTTCCGGGGCGGATTGTCCAGAAGATTGAGCTGACCGCTGACAGATAGTTGGCAGTACGCCAGTAGGCATTCATTTTTTTAAGTAATTCCTGAGATAACGGTTGTTTTTCAAGACACATTTTGTTGTCGTCCATATTGTACCTCTTTCTTTCAAATCATATATTTTTTTAACCAGCATTATCATAGAACAGTAAAAATAAGATGTAAAATAGTAATTTTGCATTGAAATCATAACATTCTGATATGGATAAGGTTTGCGTATCGAGAAATAGGACTACAGAGCAACATACATTGGGTAAACGCAATGGACACATAGATTATTAATGCATCATAAAAAACTATAGTGTTAGCCAATTAGAACTAGTATAGATAAAATGGATATAGATAGAAACGATATAGATAGAAATAATATGCAAAATATCAATTGGACAACATTGGATTTAAAGTGCAATATATAAGCAGAGTACACTATTTTATAGGGTAAACAAAAACAATGATTTGGAGGAAGAAGTATGAAAAAAAGATTAATCAGTATTTTGTTGTGTGGAGCGCTTGTTTTGTCTATGGCAGCATGCGGTAGCAAAGAGGGGACGAAAAAGGAAGAAGCTAAGACGGAAGAGACAACTAAAGGAAATAGTGGGGAAGCAACTGATAAAAAGTATGGTCTTGATATGGATTCAATCGTAGTGGCAATTTCTTCAGGATATGAACCATTCTGTTTTGACAAGGATAATGAACTTCAGGGATATGATGTTGATATGTGGAAAGAATTTGAAGAAAGGACAGGCATCAAAGTAAAATGGGAACGAGCTGATTTTTCTGGTCTTCTTGGATTACTTGATTCTGGAAAAGCAGATGTGGTAGCTGCTCAGCTTACACCAACACCAGAACGTGAAGAGAAGTATGCTTTTACAGAGCCAGAAACATACTATGGTTCAGTTATTGTCGTTAGCAATGACAATACAGATATCAAGAGTGCAGATGATCTGGCTGGAAAAACTATTGGCGTGGGAGCTGGAAATGAAATGCAGCAAGATATTGAAGCTATGTACCCAAATGGTGAAGTGAAGTTTGAAATCTATCAGTCCGCAACACTTGAAAACATGTTAAAAGATGTTGAAATGGGAAGAATAGATGGTATGTTAGCACAGGATATACAGGCTTACATGGCAATTGAAAAGAGCGGAGTGAAATGTAAAGTTGTAACTCCAGCATTTGAAAGTTCTTGTGGAGCACTTGCTGTTAAGAAAGATAATACAGAATTGTTAGATGGGTTAAATGCATTTATTAAAGAGATTAAAGAAGATGGAACATTAAAAGCTATTTCTGAAAAATGGATTGGTGCAGACGTTTCTGTAGAAAGCAAATAAATTATGGAATATTTAACTCAAGAAGTAATGCCATATGTGGTGCAACTCATTCCATTATTAATTAATGGAATGAAAATTACGATATTTGTATCTATATTGGCATTTGCTATAAGTATTGTTATGGGCGTAATTTTGGCAATAATTCAACATTATCATGTTGCAATCTTAGACCCCATTGCTAAGGTATACATCTCATATTTTAGAGGTACCCCATTATTAATTCAGTTGTTTTTGTTTTTTTATGGATTACCTATGGTAATGGATATTATGGTCAGATGCCCTAAAATATTAGCTCTAATTATATGTTTAGCAATGAATAGTGCTGCATATATGGCTGAAACAATCAGAGGTGCTATTGAAAGCGTTGATAAAGGGCAATATGAAGCTTGCCTTGGATTTGGAATGACGCATACACAGACAATGACGAGAGTTGTGTTGCCGCAAGCAGCGGTTGCAGCAATTCCACCAATTGTAAACTCAGCAATTGATATTATAAAAATGTCATCACTTGGTATGACAATTGGTATTCAAGATGTAATGGGTGAGGCGCAACTTTCAGCAGCGGTTTCTTATAAAACTTTTGAAACTTATATCATAGCAGCGGCATTTTATTGGATATTAGCTTTGATATTGGGAAAGATTCAGAGAATTATTGAAAGAAAAATTGGTGTAGCATATCAGAAGTAGTCAGGAGATAGAAATGATAGAAATTAAAAATCTATGGAAAACATTTGGTGATAAATCTGTATTGAAAGGTATAGATTTAAAAATTGAAAAAGGAAAAGTGTTTGCTATCATAGGACCTTCTGGAACAGGAAAATCAACACTCCTTAGATGTCTGAATGTTTTGGAACGGGCTGATAAAGGGTCTATTGTATTAGGAGATAAAGAGATTGATTTTACTAAAATGAGTAAAAGTGATATTCAGACTCTTCGCATGCATATGGCAATGGTATTTCAAAATTCAAACTTATACAGAAATAAAACGGCTGTTGAAAATGTTATTGAGCCGTTGATAACTGTAAGAAAAATGAACAAGGGAGAAGCATTACAAATAGCAGATGAACTCCTTGCAAAAGTAGGAATGTCACATAAGAAAAATGCGTATCCTGAAACTTTGTCAGGTGGAGAGAAGCAAAGAGTTGGAATCGCTAGAGCAATGGCTGTGAATGCAGATGTAATCCTTTTGGATGAGCCCACATCTGCTTTGGATCCAGAATTGGTAAATGAAGTTTTAGATGTAATTAAAGATTTGGCAAAACAGCACACAACAATGTTGATTGTTACTCATGAAATGCGATTTGCAAGGGAAGTTGCAGATGAAATTGTATTTATGGAAAATGGTAATATTGTTGAACAAGCTACTCCTGATATATTTTTTACCAATCCTCAGACAGAGCGTGCAAAATCGTTTATACAGGCAAAAGTAGATGACATTTATGATACGGATTTTGATAAAATTATTGAAAGACGTTATATGAATTCTTATAAATGGAAAGACTTAAAGACACTAGATATTGACAAAGATATTTATCCTATGTGGGTCGCAGATATGGAATTTAAGTCATCACCAGCAATTCAGAGACAGATGCAGGAGAGAGTAGAAGCGGGGATTTTCGGATATGAGACATTAACACCGAAGTATTTTAAAGTTATTTCAGAATGGCTTGAAAATAGACATTCTTATAAGGTGGATGCAAGTGAAATACTATTTTGTGCAGATACAATGATTGGCATAAGTACATATATTCAAGCTGCGTCAGAAGTAAGTGATGAAGTTATGCTGTTAACACCTGTTTATGGTAACTTTTTTAGCACTATTACCGGATGTGGAAGAAATGTATTGGAATGTCCATTAATAGAAAAAGAGGGCAGATTTACCATTAGTTTAGAGTTAATGGAAGAAAAAGTTTCTGAAAAGACAAAAATATTATTGTTGTGTAATCCACAAAACCCAACAGGAACAGTTTGGACAAAGGATGAATTAAAAGATATTAGTTTGTTCTGTAAAAAACATGGGATGACTCTTATCTCAGATGAAGTGCATTATGAATTTATATTCAATCAGGCACAGCATACTGTAGCAGCAAGTATTGCAGAGGAAGTTGGTGTTATGGCAGCTACAGTAATTTCACCAGGTAAAAGCTTTAATGTTCCGATGCTAAGTGGTGCTTCGTTGATAATTAAAGATCAAAAGATGAGAGATAAAATTTCAGCAATAATGGAAAATTTGAAATATCCATTTGCCCATGCTTTTGTTGAGGGAGTTACTATTGCAGCCTACACAAAGAGCGTTGAATGGCTGGAGGCTGTAAAGTATTATATACAGGAAAATAAGAGGATTTTTAAAGAATATTTTGAAACGCATTTTCCTCAGTTGAAAGTTGTAAATAGCGATTCAACATATGTAATGTGGGTGGATTGTAGTGGACTGAATATGTCTGATGCGGAATTGGAAAAGTTTTGGAGAGATGATTGCAAATTGATTCTAAGTCATGGTTCAGAATTTGGCACAGGATACAGTCAGTATAGAAGATTTAATGTTGCTTGTTCAAAACTTAAGCTAGAAGAAATTTTAGAACGAATTTTAAAGCAAATGCAAAAAAATAAGTTGATTTAAATTTGTAAAGTGAAATCAGAAGTATCTGTAATAAGTACTTCTGATTTCTTATCTGGTAATTGCAGTGTGAGATGGGCTGAACTCACACATTGACAAAGACGTAAAATTATGTAATAATTATCATGATTTTGGACTGTGAACATATGTAAGTACAGAAGATGTAGTGAAGCAGAGATGAAGTGTCACCGGCTGAGAGCATTTCACGCGAACCTTTTGGAAATTTCAGTATGGGAGTCTTCTGATGAAAAGCATTTGCCTGGCAGATGCGCTAAGTTGGATGTTCGTGTAGCAGATCGAATACACATAAAAGAGTGCAGAGTTATAAGGACTCTGAAATAGGGTGGTACCGCGAGTAACATCGTCCCTTGTTAATCACAAGTGGCGGTGCTTTTTTTATTTTCAATAAAATGTTTACGTCCAAAGTTAAGCATAATTTCAAAATATGGAATATTTTGAAAGTTAGCTCTGAACAGTAACTTAAAATAAAAAGAGACGCTGAACTTAAAGTAGTAGAAAGGGGAATTAGAATGAAAGATAAAATCAACAGTATTTTATCAGAAGTGAAAACTAAGATTTCTGAAGCAGCAAATGAAAATGAACTGCAGAATGTGAAGAATGCATATGTTGGAAAACAGGGTGCGTTAAGTATGTTAATGAAGGAGATGCCGAAGCTTGATGCAGCGCTTCGCCCAGAGATGGGAAAGGTGCTCAATCAGGCTAAGAATCAGGTGACGGAGCTGATCAACTCTAAGAGAACAGAGCTGAAGCTGAAAGCTTCTGAGGTTTCACCGGACTTTGACTGTTCTGTACCGGGAATCCTGCCACCGAACGGAGGTCTTCACCCGATCACACAGATGTGCTATGACCTGAACGATGCATTCCGTTCTATGGGATTTGAAATTTTCCAAGAGGATGACATCACAAGTGAGTTATATGCATTTGATAAACTGAACTTCCCTCCGAATCATCCGGCAAGAGAGAGTATGGACACATACTGGCTGGAGGGTCATGACAGTGGAAGCACAAATGAAAAGCTTTGCCTGAGACCACATTTGACAGGAGGAAGTGTCCGTTACATGCAGACACATAAACCGCCGTATCGTTTTGTATATCCGGGACGTGTATATCGTAACGAGACAACAGATTCACATCATGAGAGAGCATTTTTCCAGTATGAGGCTCTGATCGTGGATAAGGATATCAAGTTCACAGACGGAAAAGTTATGATTCAGAGCATTTTAAGTAAAGTATTCGGAAGAGACGTTCCGGTAAGAATGCGTTCCGGTTTCTTCCCATTTGTAGAGCCAGGATTTGAGATCGACATGGAGTGTCAGGTGTGCGGCGGAAAAGGCTGCAGCGTATGTAAACATGTGGGCTGGATCGAGGTTATGCCGGGTGGATCACCACATCCAAATGTACTTCGTGCAGCAGGACTGGATCCGGATGAGTACACAGGTTTCTATGTAAACATTGGTCTGGACAGACTGGTCATGATGCGTTACGGCGTGGATGACGTAAGATTGTTCCACAGTGGCGATTTGAGATTCCTGAGACAGTTCAGATAAGCGGAGGAGAATAAAGATGAAATTATCATTATCATGGATTAAAGATTTTGTAAATATCCCTGAAGATATGGATATGAAACAGCTTGCATATGATCTGACTATGGATACTGTTGAGGTTGAGGACGTCGAGTACCTGGCAGACCGTTTTGACCATATGGTAGTAGGTGTGATCGAGGATATCGAGCCACATCCAAATGCAGACAAACTTCGTGTCTGCAAAGTAGACATCGGTGACGGTGAAATCAAAGACATCGTCTGCGGTGGTATTAATCTGGAAAAAGGTATGCGCGTTGCCGTATCCTGCCCGGGAGCAATTGTCCGCTGGCATGGAGAGGGAGAGCCTGTTGAGATTAAGAAGTCTAAACTTCGCGGCGTGGCTTCCTACGGAATGATTTGTGCATCTGACGAGATCGGACTGGGAGATCTCTTCCCGGCATCTCAGGAAGCAGAGATTCTTGACCTGTCCGCATTTGATGTACCGGCAGGAACAACTCTGGCAGATGCCCTTGACCTGAACGATGTTCTTCTTGAGATTGATAACAAATCAATGACAAACAGACCGGATCTGTGGGGACACTATGGTATCGCCCGCGAGATTGCAGCATTATACAATCTGCCATTAGCTGAGATCAAGCCATTTGAGACAGATGTACAGTCTGATTTTAATGTAGAGATTGCTGATCCAGATAGATGTCCAAGATATATCGGAGTAGAAATGTCTGGTGTAAATGTAAAAGAGGCGCCATACCAGATGCAGAATAGAATTTGGAAGGTTGGTATGCGTCCAATCAATGCATTGGTTGACATTACAAACTATGTGATGCTCGCAACTGGTAACCCGACACATGCATTTGACGCAGATAACATTTCTGATCACATCGTTGTAAGACATGCAGCAGAAAATGAGAAGTTACTTCTTCTGAACGACAAAGAGCTTTCTCTTTGTACAGATGACCTTGTAATTACAGATTCCGAGGGACCTGTTGCACTGGCTGGTGTTATGGGTGGAGCAAAGGATTCTATCCTGCCTAAGACAGAGCGTGTCATTCTTGAGGTCGCAAACTTCGAGGCAGCAGGAATCAGAAGAACTGCACTTCGTTATGATAACCGTACAGAAGCTTCTTCAAGGTATGAAAAAGCTATCGATCCTGAGAGATGCGACCAGGCACTTGCACTTTCCATGCAGTATTTCAAAGAGCTGTATCCGGAAATGAAAGTGACAGGTTACTGTGATAAATATGTAAAGAAACTCAAGAGAGCTGAGATTGATGTAAATCTTGTATGGCTTGAGAAGAGACTTGGAAAGCATCTGACAAATGATGAGATCCAGGGCAAGCTTGAGAAACTTGGATTTGATGTACAGATCAATGGCGAGGACATGCACGTTATCGCTCCGACATGGCGTTCTACAGGTGACATTTCCATTAAAGATGATGTAATGGAAGAAGTTGCCAGAATGTATGGATACGACAATTTCGAGCCAACATCATTTACAACAACATTTGACAGTGCAATCAATCAGAAAGATCAGGATCTTGTAAGAAATATGAAAGAGTTCCTTGCAATTCGTTGTGGAATGCAGGAAATCTACACATATCCTTGGGTAAATGATGTATATCTGAATGCAATTATGCAGACGACAGAAGGAATGCTTCGTCTTTCAACACCACCGGCACCGGATCTCAGTTACCTGCGTGCTTCTCTGCTTCCGAACATTTGCGAGGCAGTTGCAAAGAATGAGCGTTACTTCAATGATTTCTCAATCTTTGAGGAAGCTCAGGTATTCCATGATGCGAACTATACTTCACCATATGACAAGTCTGAGTTACTGCCAGAGCAGCGCCGCCACATTGCCGGAGCATTTGCAAGCAGTGTGAAAGATGTGAAAGAACTCTTCCAGGAAGCAAAAGGTGTTCTGGAGTATATGCCACGTTATACACATCAGGCAGCATTTGAGTTCAGAAAAGAAGAGAAACCAGTATGGGCTGACAATGTAGTATGGCTCAACATTTACCGTGGAGACGAGAAGATTGGTGATATGGGACTTCTGGCTAAGAAGGCATCTATGGACTGCGGAATCAAGAACTTGTCCGTAATGCTCTTTGAATTAGATGTTCTGAAACTGAAGCCACTCATTTCCAGAACCAATAAATTCACTCACCTTGCAGCATATCCGGAGAACGAGTATGACATTTCCATGCTCTTTGATTCCAATGCAGTATGGAGTGATATGCATGAGGCAATTCTTGGCAAGAAGAAAGCCAGCGAGTTCCTTAAGAAAGCAGATTTCGTAGATGAGTACCGTGGAAAACAAATCCCACAGGGCAAGAAATCTGTGACAATCAGACTGACCATCGGATCTAATGAGAAGACACTGACTTCCCAGGAGATTGAAAATGTAGCAAATCAGGTTATGAAGAAGCTACAGAAGAAGATGGGAGCAGAGCTGAGAACTCAGTAAAAATGTGTTAAATAATTCGATATAATATAATAATCCAGCCAGCTGTCATCAGATATGATGAATTTTTACAAATTTTGCTGCGCTATCTATTAAATCTGTGCGTGCAAACTCGCCAAAGGGCGGCTCAGACAGTGCACTTACAGATTAATGATGCTCGCAAAATGTTGCAAATTCCTCAATTATCTGAGTAACAGTTGGCTGGATTTTGTTATGTGCGATGTTATTGGGAAGAGGAAGGGAAGAAGAGAGTGTGATGGTTGAATTTAATTATGCTTGAAGCTCTTCATAGAGTGCGAAGTTGCAGATTTATTTATTGCAAAACTATCATATATGTGTTATTCTAACGTCACGCAGATGGCGATTCTTGTTATCTGCAAAAGGTATCTATTTAATTTCATTCATTTCGGAGGCTCAGAGTATCGGGTGTTATTCCAAAGTGATGAACGTGTGACAAGTGAATATAGGCTGGGAAGGGAACCTGGTGCGGCACAGGATGTTATTTGAAGATTAGCATTTCCAACTGGAATATACTATTAATATATGGTAAAATATCTATAGATAATCTTTTCTCAGACTGTAGACAGTTGTCAGAGAGGAGAGTATATGTCAAAAAGAACAGGAACTAAAGTACAAAAGAACCGTACAGATGACGAGTTTATCATGCTTCCGACCGTAGATTTTTGTTTCAAAGAACTGATGAGAAATGAAAAGGTGCGAAAAGGAATTATTGCAGCATTGTTGGGAGTAAGACCAGAAGAAATCAAGGAGACTAGACTGTTGCCGACCATACTCAGAAAAGAGTACGAAGACGATAAATATGGAATTTTGGATGTTCGAGTTGAAATGCATGATGGCACGCAGATAGACTTTGAGATGCAGGTGGCAGAATTTGATTTTTGGAAAAAACGGATTGTGTTTTATTTAAGCAAGATGGTCACAGATCAGATTCATAAAGGTGATGATTATGACAAAATTCAGAAATGCATTCATGTCAGTATTCTGGATTTTGTACATTTCCCGGAGGATAACAGGTACTATCGAAAAATTACATTTTGCGATACAAAAACGGGAGAGATTTATACAGATATCATGGAGATTCATGTGTTGGAATTGGGGAAGTTACCACCGGAAGATCAGAACGAAGAAGGAATCATAAGGTGGATGCGATTTCTCAATGCCAAGAGCCGGAAGGAGTTAAAAGAGATGGCAAAGCAGGACGAGTATTTTGGAGAAGCGTATGAAGAACTGGACAGACTCAGTGCGGACGAGAAGAAGCGTCTGGAGTATGAGACGAGATTGAAGTATAAAAGGGATAAGTATGCACAGCTCCATTATGCGACGCGGATTGGAAGAGAAGAAGGCGAACGGATTGGAAAAGAAGAAGGTAAGAGTGAAATGATTCGTTCCATGTGGAAGGCAGGGATTTCGGAAGAACAGATTGCGTCAATTGCACAGAAGACAGTGGAAGAAGTGAGAAAATTGTGTAAATAATTTTTGGTATACAGGAAAGAAATAAAAAGAGCATAAGAGATGAAAGAGTGTGAGGAAGGAAACCAATCAGATTTGAGTTTCCTTCGTTTTATTTAATGTGAGAAATTATTAGGAGTAGAAAGAAGGTAAGTTGGTTTGTTGGTTATGTAGCAAAAACATTTTTAAGGATGAAAAACATTCCTTTATACAGCATTGATGAACCGCTTAGTATATACAAAAATAGTCTTGTGATTTTTACTAATGAAGTATCCATACACTTTGGTAGAAATGTATAAAAATTGCACAAAAAACAGCACAATTTACTTGACAATTGTGCAATTTTGAGACTATAGTAAAATATAAACATTCTGATTTAGAGCCATTTTCTAAAATATTTCATATTATAGAAAACAGTTAGAATTTCAACAGATTTTTTGAGAAATCATAAAAAAGTGCGAGTTTTTTAGAGAGTTCTGTGATGATATGTGGCTTTGGTCAGACAGATAACAAGAAGGGGGCGGCTTATGAAATCTGTGATTGAAAGACTGGATGATATTGAGAACACTGCACGCAGTATTGTGGCGAAGGCAGAAGAAGATAAGAGTCAGGTTGAGCAGGAGATTCAGGCGCAGAGAAATCAGTTTGATAAAGAACTGGATGAGAAGACGCAGGCAGAACTTACCAGAATCCGGGAAGATGGAAAGCGGCAGGTCGATGAACTCCTGAAGAGTCAGCGTGAGAAGAATCACGAGGCAGTTCAGACATTGGAAAAGGAATATGAGATGGCTCATGCAGTTTATGCAGAAGGTATTTTGCGTCATATAATAGAAGTATAATATAAGATGCCAGTGGGAGCGTGAAGCGAGGAGTAAACCACAGGTATCAGAATTTCAGACATTTCAAAAAAAATATAGCGAGGAAGAGAACGATGGGCAATGTGATGGCATACAGCGGACTTACGACGAAAATCCGCGCAATGCAGGCAAAGCTTCTTACACAGGCTGACTATGAGACTATTTCCGGTTTTACGGATGTTGTGCAGGTGGTGGAATTTCTGAAGACGAAACCGGCCTACGCAGTCTATATGGATCAGTTGGAACTGGCGCATCTTCATCGAGGTGATATTGAGAAGATGTTGTATCAGTCTCTGTATAATGATTACACAAGAATCTTCCGGTTTGCGGGAATCGACCAGAAGAAATTCCTGAAGATTTACTGGAAGAAGTATGAAGTCAGTGTGATCAACTATTGTCTGAGAATCGTATTTAACCATTATGACAAGCCTTATGACCTGGATTATAAGAAGGAATTTTTTGATAAATACTCAAAACTTTCTATTGATAAGTTGATAACTTCCACAAATATCGACGAACTTGTGGATAACTTACGGGGCAGTGAGTATTATGAAGCATTAAAACCAATTCGGGATTCCGGGGCAGCGACATTATTTGACTACGATCAGGCACTGGAGCTTTACTATTTTACTAATTACTGGAGGCGGGGAAGAAAGGTATTCTCCGGAAAATCCAGAGAGCGTTTTTCAAGAGATGTGGGAATCAAGATGGATCTCATGAACATTCAATGGGTGTACCGTGCGAAGCAGTATTATCGTATGCTTCCGGCAGAAATCTATGCACTGACGCTTCCATATCATTTTCATTTAAGTACGGAAGAATTTAAGGCAATCGTGGAAGCACCGAATGCGGAAGAGATGAAAAAGCAGATTGAGAATACTTACTATGGAACACATGTCCACATGAAAGAGGGGCAGTCCATAGAAAAGAGTATCAAAGATATTTTACGGGATCTCTATATATCTGACAGGCAGAAGGATCCTTATTCCGATGCAACGATGCACGCATTTTTATTCTTGAAGGAGCAGGAAATCGACAAGCTGACGACAGCGTTAGAGTGTATCCGTTATGGACTGACCAGACAGGAGATATTGACATACTTGGGAGGTGAGAGCAAGTGATTGTAAAAATGAGATTCTTAAATATCAGCGGTCCGAGAGATGACATCGACCGGGTATGCGAGAAATATCTGTCAAAATATGAGATGCAGATTGAAAATGCGGTGACAGAACTTAAGACGACGGAAAATATCATGCCGTTCGTGGAAGTGAACCCGTACAGAGATCCGCTTGCAAAGGCAGAGCAGTTCGCACAGCTTCTGCCGGAGGACAGGGAAATTCGGGCAGATCTGTCAGGATCAAAGGATGATATGCTGGCGCTGATCCGGGATCTGAATCATGATTATCTGGAACTTGTGGAAGACAGAGAAAGGCTGAAGCTCAAGAAGGAAGAATTGCTTGGAAAGGAAAATGTCCTGAAACCATTTTCTGCGTTGAAAGTGGATGTTCATAAAGCATTGCAGTATCAGTACATGCAGGTACGGTTCGGACGCATTTCGCTAGACTATTACAGACGTCTTGAAAAATATCTGGCCGACAGTCTGAATGCCATATTTCTGGAGGCTGGAAAAGACAAAGGTTTTGTCTATGGCTGTTACATAGCGGCAAATGCGGATATTGCGAAAGTGGATAACACATTCCGGGCACTGCACTTTGAGAGAATTGACGTGACAGATGCTTACATCGGAACTCCTAAAGAAGCGTGTGAGAAGCTGGATCAGGATATTGAAGCAGTGCAAAAAGATATTGACGCAGATGAGGATAAGATTACAGCACTTATGAAACGTAATGCAGCCAAGCTTCTGGGAGCGAGAAAGAGACTGCAGGAGCTTGCGGACAACTTTGATATCCGTAAACTTGCGGCGAGAGTGACCAGTGAGGATGAGAGGGATGAGTTTTATATCTTATGTGGCTGGATGAGTGAAAAGGATGTAGATGCGCTTCTTGCTGAGACCCAGGATGACGATAAGATCAGTATCATGGTCGAAGATGAGCGTGACCAGTATTTTGGTGATCCCCCGACAAAGCTTGAGAACCCGAAGGTATTTAAACCATTTGAAATGTTTATCAAGATGTACGGACTTCCGGCTCACGATGAGATGGACCCGACCATGTTCGTGGCACTGACCTATACATTTATATTCGGAGCCATGTTCGGAGATCTTGGCCAGGGCTTCTGCCTCTTTGCAATTGGCGGAATCCTGTATCTGACAAAGAAGATCAATCTGGCAGGAATTATTTCCATTGCAGGTATTTTTTCCATGTTCTTCGGATTTATGTTCGGAAGCGTATTTGGATTTGAAGATATTATTGAAGCCCGCTGGTTAAGGCCTGTATCGGCAATGACGAATCTGCCGTTTATCGGGCAGCTTAACACCGTATTCGTCGTTGCCATTGCATTTGGTATGGCACTGAATATTCTGGTGATGATCTTCAATATTATCAATTCGGCGAAAGCCCACGATAAGGAAAATATGTTATTCTCCACCAATGGTGTGGCAGGACTTGTATTTTATGGATTCCTGGTACTGACAGTAGTACTTTATATGACCGGACACAAGACTCCGGGAAATGTAATGCTTGTGATTTTCCTTGGAATTCCGGTGCTCCTCTTTGTATTTAAAGAGCCACTTGGAAATCTGGTAGAGAAACGTCATAAGAAAATGGAAGGTGGCAAGGTCATGTTCTTTGTACAGGCATTTTTTGAATTGTTCGAGACCATGTTAAGCTACTTCTCCAATACCATTTCTTATGTGCGTATCGGAGCATTTGCAGTGAGCCATGCGGCAATGATGGAAGTTGTACTGATGCTCTCCGGAGCGAGTGTGGGAAGCACGAACTGGATCATATTTGTTATCGGTAATATCATAGTCTGTGGACTGGAAGGACTGGTAGTTGGTATCCAGGTTCTGCGTCTGGAATATTACGAGATGTTCAGCCGTTTTTATAAAGGAACAGGAAGAGAATTCAAACCATTTCATAAACAGAGCGAGTAGGAGGAAGAAGTCATGACATTAACTGTAAAATTATTACTGGTGGCAGCACTGGTACTTGGAATTATCGTACCATTTGGATATTTCCTTAAGGGAGAGAGAAGTAAGAAACGTTACAAACGTGCACTTGGAGCAAATGTTGTCTTTTATTTTGGAGCATTTGCCATCGCAGCGATCATGTTATTTTCCGGAGATCCGGTATACGCTGCAGAGACAACAGCAGCCGCTTCAAATGCAACTGGATTTGGTTATATCGCAGCCGCACTGTCAACCGGTCTTTCCTGTGTCGGTGGCGGTATTGCCGTAGCAAGTGCAGCAAGTGCCGCTCTTGGAGCAATCAGCGAGGACTCCAGCGCACTTGGTAAGTCACTGATCTTCGTAGGACTGGCAGAAGGTGTATGTCTGTATGGACTGATCATCTCCTTCATGATCCTCGGTAAATTATAAGATGAAAATGTATCTGATCAGTGATAATGTCGATACTCTGACGGGACTGAGACTGGCGGGCGTAGATGGAGTCGTTGTACATGAAAGAAACGAACTGCGTGAAGAATTAGAAAATGCCATGAATGACAAAGAAGTTGGTGTCATTCTGCTGACTGAGCGGTTCGGACGGGAGTTCCCGGATCTTATCAACGAGATTAAGTTACAGCGGACCATGCCGCTTTTGATTGAGATTCCGGACAGACACGGAACCGGACGTAAAAAAGACTTTATCACATCGTATGTGAATGAGGCTATAGGATTAAAACTATAGGAAGCAGGTGATTGTGTGACAGTAGATGAGAAGATAACAAGACTGCAGGAATCTGCAATGCAGGAGGCAAGAAGCAAAGGGAATGCGATTGTGGAACAGCATAAGAAGGCGCTTACCCATGTCTTTGAGCAACATAAAGCAGAGGCACTGATACAGGCAGACACAAGAATCAAGGCTGAAAAGACCAGCGTGAAGCAGCAGCTTGGTATGGCGAATTCAAAGGCTGCGCTGGAACTTAAGCGAGAGCTTGGAGCTGCCCAGAAGCGTTTGAAAAAGCAGCTTTTTAAAGAAGTCGAAGAAAAACTGTCTGCATATATGAAGACGGAAAAATATCAGGATCTTCTGGTAAAATATATTGAAAAAGCGGTAGCATATTCTGACCGCGGCGAGATGACGATTTATGTTAATCCGACAGACGCAGATAAGAAAGCGTATCTGGAGGAGAAGACAGGATTTACACTGAGTATCAGCAAAGAAGACTTTATTGGTGGAATCCGTGCAGTCATTCCAGAGAGAAATATTCTGGTAGATTATGCATTTAAGGGCGCGCTGGAGAGAGAATATCAGAAGTTCGCATTTGGAGGAGGTATGGGCAGTGGACGCTAAACATACTGGAAAAATATATGGAATTAACGGCCCTGTCATTTATCTGAAAGGCAGGACCGGATTTAAGATGTCCGAGATGGTCTATGTAGGAGAAGAACGTCTGGTAGGAGAGGTTATTTCTCTGGACAAGGACAGGACAACGATTCAGGTCTATGAGGAGACTTCCGGTCTGAAGCCGGGAGAGATTGTGGAGGGTACCGGAGATGCAGTATCTGTTATCCTCGCACCTGGAATTATCAATAATATTTTCGACGGAATTGAACGTCCGCTGGAAAAGATTGCACAGGCAAGTAATGGCGCATTTATTACAAGAGGTGTCAGTGTAGATTCTCTGGATCTTGATAAGTTGTGGGATACACACATGACGGTTGCAGAAGGTGACGCACTCCAGGGAGGGGCAATCATTGCAGAAGTTCCGGAGACGCATGCGATCGTGCACAAATGTATGGTTCCGCCGGACGTGGAAGGAATCGTGGTCAGTGTCGTACCTGACGGACAGTATCATATCAATGATACACTTGTTGTGATCGAGACAACAGAAGGGGAGAGAAAAGAACTCTCCATGATGCAGAAATGGCCGATCCGTGTGCCAAGGCCGGTGCATCACCGTTATTCTGCAAGAGTTCCGCTTGTGACGGGACAGCGTGTCATGGATACTATGTTCCCTCTGGCGAAAGGCGGAACAGCCGCAATTCCGGGAGGATTCGGAACAGGAAAGACGATGAGCCAGCATCAGATCGCAAAATGGTCCGATGCGGACATTATTGTATATATCGGATGCGGAGAGCGCGGAAATGAGATGACACAGGTTCTGGAGGAGTTCTCAGAACTGGTGGATCCAAGAACGGGGAATCCGCTGATGGACAGAACGACTCTGATTGCCAACACATCCAACATGCCGGTTGCTGCCCGTGAGGCATCTATTTACACAGGACTTACACTGGCTGAGTATTATCGTGACATGGGATATGATGTCGCAATTATGGCGGATTCTACATCCCGCTGGGCAGAGGCTCTTCGTGAGCTGTCCGGACGTCTGGAAGAGATGCCGGCAGAGGAAGGATTCCCGGCTTATCTGGCATCCAGACTTTCTGCATTCTATGAGCGTGCCGGTATGATGCAGACATTAAATGGAGCTGTAGGTTCTGTTACAATCATTGGAGCAGTATCTCCGCAGGGAGGAGACTTCTCCGAGCCGGTCACACAGAATACGAAGCGATTTATCCGTTGCTTCTGGGGACTGGATAAGTCTCTGGCATATGCAAGACATTACCCGGCAATCCACTGGCTGACCAGTTACAGCGAGTACTTACCAGATTTAAGTGCATGGTATGCTGATAATGTATCTCCAAAGTTTGTGGACTATCGGAACCGTCTGATGAATATTCTGAACCAGGAGAACAGTCTCATGGAGATTGTAAAACTGATCGGTAGTGATGTACTTCCGGATGATCAGAAGCTGACATTGGAGATTGCCCGCGTGATTCGCCTTGGATTCCTGCAGCAGAACGCATTTCACAAAGACGATACGTGTGTATCTCTAAAGAAGCAGTTCGGTATGATGGATATTATTCTGTATCTCTATAAGAAATGCAGAGAACTGGTGGCAAGAGGTATGCCGATGTCTGTTTTGAAGGCAGAGGGTATCTTTGAGAAAGTTATCGCTATCAAATACGATGTGCCAAATGGCGAGTTACAATTATTAGATATGTACAAAGTAGATATCGACCGTTTCTACGATACAGTGATTGAGAAAAATGCATAGAAGGAGGTCAAGATCATGGCAATAGAATATCTGGGACTAAGCAGCGTTGAAGGCCCTCTGGTTGTGCTAGAAGGAGTTCAAGACGCATTCTATGATGAAATCGTGGAATTTGTAGTCGATCATAAAACAAAGAAAATGGGACGTATTGTGGAACTGAATGAGGACAAAGCAATCATTCAGGTATTTGAAGGAACCGAGAATATGTCCCTGGATAATACACATACGAGATTGATGGGACGTCCGATGGAGGTTACTGTATCACCGGAAATGCTTGGAAGAACCTTTAACGGAATCGGACAGCCGATCGATGATATGGGACCACTCATTTCCGAGGATAAACGTGATGTCAACGGACTTCCGCTTAATCCGGTCAGACGTGAGTATCCAAGAAACTATATCCAGACAGGAATTTCAGCCATTGATGGTCTGACAACACTGATCCGTGGACAAAAGCTTCCAATTTTCTCAGGAAACGGACTTCCACATGACCAGTTAGCAGCGCAGATTGTAAAACAGGCCTCTCTGGGCGGTGATTCTGATGAAGATTTCGCAATTGTGTTTGGAGCTATGGGAGTTAAGCATGACGTGGCAGATTTCTTCCGCAAGACATTTGATGAGAACGGAGTATCCGACCATGTGTGTATGTTCCTGAACCTGGCAAATGACCCTGTCGTAGAGCGTCTGATCACACCAAAGGTAGCACTGACTGTGGCAGAATATCTGGCGTTTGAGTGTAACATGCATATTCTTGTAATCCTGACAGACATGACTTCTTTTGCAGAGGCACTTCGTGAGGTATCCTCTTCAAGAGGAGAAATTCCGTCACGAAAAGGATATCCAGGGTATCTTTACAGTGAACTGGCAACAATTTATGAGCGTGCCGGAATTGTGGAAGGGGCAAATGGATCGGTGACACAGCTTCCGATCTTGACCATGCCGAATGACGACATCACGCACCCGATTCCTGACCTGACCGGATATATTACGGAAGGTCAGATCGTTCTGGACCGCAATCTTTATGGACAGTCAGTTTATCCGCCAATTAATGTATTGCCGTCACTGTCACGTCTGATGAAAGACGGAATCGGAGAAGGCTATACGCGAGACGATCACCAGGCGCTGGCGAACCAGTTATTTGCTTCCTACGCAAAAGTAGGAGAGGCAAGAAACCTGGCCTCCGTTATCGGTGAAGATGAATTGTCACCACTGGATAAGAAATATCTGGAGTTCGGACGCGAATTCGAACAGCGTTATATTGGTCAAGGAACAACAGAGAACCGTACCATTCAAGAGACGCTAGATCTTGGCTGGGAACTGTTAGCACTGCTTCCAAGAGAAGAACTGGATCGAATCGATACAAAACTCATTGATTTCTATTATCCGAAGAAGAATGAAGCGTAAAAATGATTTAGAAGTGCAGGAATCTGGAAAATATGCCAGAATTCTTGCATTATAATTGCTATATTGCAAAAATGGGAAAGGAGGGAGTCTATGGATCCAAGAGAGTTTCCGACCAAGGGAAATCTGATGCTAGCCAAAAACTCGCTGGCACTTGCCAATCAGGGCTATGAACTGATGGACAAAAAACGAAATATACTTCTTAAAGAACTGATGGGACTTATCGATGAGGCAAAAGGCATCCAGGAAGAGATAGATTCCACATTTACCCAGGCATATGCGTGCCTGCAGCGCGCTAATATTGAGATGGGAATCAGCAGGGTACAGGAATTTGCATTCACTGTACCAATTGAAGATTCCATTCGTATACAGACCAGAAGTATTATGGGAACAGAGATCCCACATATCAAATATGATGAAAAGCAGAATGACCTGACTTACTCATTCGGAGATACAGGCGAATCGCTGGATATCGCCAGGGAGGCATTCCGAAAGGTAAAGAATCTGACCATCAAGCTGGCTGAAGTCGAGAACTCAGCATATCGTCTGGCAACGAACATCAAAAAGACACAGAAACGTGCCAATGCTCTGAAGAACATCACTATACCGATGTACACGAATCTGGTCTACAACATCAACAACGCGCTGGAAGAAAAAGAAAGAGAAGAATTCACAAGACTGAAAGTAATAAAACGAAGACAATAATGAATTTGATGGGGGCGTAGTAAAATGCCAAAATACTACGTCCCTATCAGCGATTAAGGGTGTCCCTAACTGTAATCAGGGGTGCCCTTTTCTTAAGGAATTCTTAGAATTTTTTAACAAAGAATTCATAGTCTGGGAAAGGGTTTCGATGTATAATAAATACCATAAAGGAAAAATTTTCATATTGTATGATAGATTCTAAGATTTGCCAGAAAATGACGGGCAGATATCTTGAAGCTTCAGATACACAGGAGGAATATTTATGGCATTGCGTAAAAAGCATGAGGTTCTGGAAGAACCGCAGGATTATGAGATAGAGCGCCGGGAGACACCGAGATATAATTCGGATCCCGAAGCGGGACTTTCGGCGGCGCAGGTGGAGCAGCACCGTGATGATGGTTGGCGCAATGTGTCAGTCGCACCACCGGCACAGACCACGAAAGAAATTATCCGGGAAAATGTCTGTACTTACTTTAACTTAATTTTTCTTGTATTGGCAATTTTGTTATGTCTTGTCGGTTCATTTCGTGATCTGACATTTCTTCCAGTCATTATTTTTAATACATTAATTGGTATCGTGCAGGAGATTCGTGCAAAAAATGTATTGGAAAAGCTGAACATGTTAAATGCACCGCATGCCAGTGTTGTGCGTGACGGGAAAAAGTCGTTAGTGGATTCAGAAGAACTGGTACTGGATGATATTGTAATATTCAAAGCGGGAAATCAGATCTGTGCCGATGCAATTGTAGTATCCGGCGAAGTGCGAGTCAATGAATCACTGTTGACTGGTGAATCTGATGAGATTACGAAAGCTCCGGGAGCGGAGCTTATGTCCGGAAGTTTTGTGGTAGCGGGAGAGTGCCGTGCCCGTCTTGATAAAGTCGGGGTGGATTCTTATATTTCCAAGCTGACATTGGAAGCGAAGGCTATGAAGAAAGGCGAGCAGTCGGAAATGATCCGCTCACTGGATAAGCTGGTGAAATTTGTCGGTATTGCGTTGATTCCGATTGGTATTACGTTGTTTGTACAAGGATTTTTCTTTAATGATCAGAGCTTCCGAAACAGTATCGTTTCCATGGTGGCAGCAGTTCTTGGTATGATTCCGGAAGGATTATATCTGCTGGCAAGTGTGGCGTTGGCTGTCAGTTCTATGAGACTGGCTCATAAGAAAGTTCTGCTTCATGATATGAAGAGTATTGAGACGCTGGCTCGCGTCAATGTGCTTTGTGTGGATAAGACAGGAACGATCACTGAGAATTCTATGAGTGTCAAAGACATGATTCCGACAAAGGAATATGATGCAGAGAAGATGCCGGAGTTAAATGGTCTTCTGTCTGATTTTGTGGGAGCCATGAGCAGCGATAACAGCACCATGGAGGCGTTGAAGGATTATTTTAAAAAGAAGACGGAACAGTCTGCCTCTAAGGTTGTTCCATTTACTTCTGTGACAAAATACAGTGGAGTCATGTTCGGGGAGAAGTCTTATGTAATCGGAGCTCCGGAGTTCGTGCTCCGTGAGGATTATGATACTTACAAACCGGATATCAGCGAGTATGCAAGAAAAGGGTATCGTGTACTTGTATTTGGCTCTTATGATGCAGCATTAGATGGCGGGAAATTGACAGAAAAGGTTCTGCCGATGGCATATGTCCTTCTGGCAAATCCAATCCGTAAAGAAGCACCGGAGACATTTGCATACTTTGCAGAGCAGGGCGTGGAAGTCAAAGTTATTTCCGGTGATAATCCGCTGACTGTATCAGAGGTCGCGAAAGAAGCCGGTATTGTAAATGCAGAGGAATATGTTGATGCGACGACACTTCAGACAGATGAGGATATTGCAAATGCGATTGCAAAATATACGGTATTTGGGCGTGTGACACCGGGGCAGAAGCGTCAGTTTGTTCAAGCATTGAAAAATCAGGGAAAGACTGTTGCTATGACCGGTGATGGAGTTAACGATGTGCTGGCACTTAAGGATGCGGATTGCAGTGTAGCTATGGCATCGGGAAGTGATGCGGCATGCCAGGCAGCACAGGTTGTGTTGCTGGAGTCCAACTTCGCATGTATGCCGTCAGTTGTATTGGAAGGAAGGCGAGTGGTCAACAATATCCAGCGGTCAGCCAGTCTGTTCCTGGTAAAGAACATTTTCTCATTCCTGTTATCTCTGTTCTCGGTTGTATTTATGATGAGTTATCCATTAAAGCCGTCACAGATTTCGCTAATCAGCATGTTTACCATCGGAATTCCGGGATTCTTCCTGGCATTCCAGCCGAATAAAGATGTGATCAAAGGACATTTCCTGACAAATGTGGTGTTAAAAGCTCTGCCGGCCGGCCTGACTGACGTACTGGCGGTAGCTGCCATGGCAGTCTTTGGGCAGACATTTGGACTGGGAGAGACAGACATTTCCACAGCAGGAACGATGCTCCTTGCCATTGTAGGATTTATGATTCTGTTCAAAATCTGTGAGCCATTCAACTGGCTGCGTGGCTGTGTATGGGTAGGTTCAGTTATTGGACTTTTAGGCTGTTCCATTTTCCTGCCGAAGCTGTTCGCGATTACCGGAATGTCCACAAAATGCATTATGCTGTTCGTAGTATTTTCTATTGCGACAGAGCCATTGTTCCGGTATCTGACAAAGCTTGTCAGCGGAGTAAGAAAGCTGCATATGAAGATACATAAGAAGCCGGTGGAAGAGTTTTAAGGATATAGAAAAAAAGAAATATAAGAAATATAAAAATCCTGCAGATATGTATATGATATTATAATATCTACAGGATTTTTTGTTGCCAAGCATACGACAAAAAGGTCCGGTGGACCTTTTTTAGTCGATTCTTTAATTACTTTACAATGTCCGGATTTTCGAATACGTCCAGCGCGGTAGCTGCCAATGCTTTTGTGGCGGTATGAAGTGTATGGCGTGCCATTTTTCCATGTACATATTTCAGAAATGTTTCGTGATGTGCAAATACTTTCGGTCTTGCACCGGTATCTAACTCGCAGTATACGGTTGGGCATACATGAGATACATTTCCAATGTCACTGGATCCGCTTGCCTCTTCATCACTGTCTACGAAATCTGTAACTCCCAGATCATTTAAGTTCTTACGCATCAGGGCGCGAAGTCCATCATGATATACAAGGTCATCATAAGAATTCTCGAAGTTGAAGTATTCCAGTTTTGCACCAGTCATAAGTTCTGCGCCTTTTGCACAATTAATGACTTTCTGAGTCAGCTCCTCCAAGTAAGCGCGGTCTTTTGCACGAATGTAGAACTGGCATGCTGCGTAATCAGGAATAATATTACATGCAGCACCACCGGAAGTTATGATCCCTGCTACACGGGCGTCATTTCTTGTCTGCTGGCGCATTGCATTGATTCCTGCAAACATCAGGTTTACAGCGTCCAGAGCATTGACACCTTTTTCCGGGTAGGCGGCTGCATGGGATGCAGTACCGTGGAATCGGAATTCGATGGAATCCATAGCCAGAGTCATAATATTCATGTTGTTTTCAGCGCCTAAGTGGAACTGAAGTGCAGCGTCGATATCATCATAACCGCCACGGTTGGCAATATCACATTTACCACCGGTTGTCTCTTCGGCAGGGGCACCGATGACAACAATCGTTCCGTTGATCTGATCTTTGAATTTTGCCAGAGTCAGGGCAGCGCCGAGTGTGGAAGCGGCTATCCAGTTATGTCCGCACGCGTGGGCCACCTCGTCCTTGTTCGGACCATATCCCGGAAGCGCATCATACTCCGGAAGCACAGCAACTTTCGGACCCTCACCACAGTAAAGTTCTGCACGAAAAGCAGTATCAAGATCCAGATACGGACAAGTTACTGTAAATCCATGCTCTTTTAATTTCTCAACAAGATACTTACAGGACTTAAATTCCTCACTGCCAAGCTCCGCATGATTAAACACAAACTCACTGATTTCTTCAATCTCAGCAGCAAGATTATCCTCTGCAAGATAAAGTTCTTCTTTATTCATTATACAGTCTCCTTAAAAATATTTTATATCAGCTTCACATTTCTCTATCAAGACTTACAAAAGCCCTAAAAAGAAAGCTTTGCACAGCCATACTCACACTCATACTTCCGGTTTACCGCAATATAAAAGAGTGAAATAATCTTGAAACGGGTACTCTGACGCGGCCGGTACTTAGGCGGTGTTCTTTAGCGCCTTATGTACCGCTGCCAGCGGAAGGTAGCGAGAGCGTGCCTGGGAAAGATTATTTCACTCTATGCTATTAACGGTAACTAATATCCTATCACTACCGCAGCTCCGAGTAATACGATTGAAGCAGCGAAAATGATCAGGAACAGTGGTGTTACGAATCTATACCATTTGTTAATTGGCAGTCTCATGATTCCGCACATCATAAATACGCTTGTTGGCCAGAAAATGTTAGAGAATCCGTCACCAAACTGGTAAGCCAGGACGCTGACCTGACGGCTGACACCAACCATTTCTCCGACTGGGGCAAGGATCGGCATTGTGATTAGAGCCTGTCCGGCACCACTTGGGATAAAGAAGTTGATAATGTTCTGAGCAAATAACATACCCATTGCACTTGCCATACCGCGGAAATGCTGGAGCATGGTAGCGAGCCAGTATACAACGGTATCAATGATCTGTGCATTTTCCATGATAACAGCGATGCTTCGGCTGATACCAACAAGAAGTGCACCATACATCATTTCCTTACTTGCTTCGATAAAAATATCTGCAATCTCACTTGGTGTAAATCTGGATACAAGTCCGGATACAATTGTCATAATAATAAACAGGGTTGCAATTTCGTCGATGTACCAGCCAAGTTTGATCGTTCCGTAAAGAAGTATACCAATTGTAAATACGAATAACAGACAGCTCAGTTTGTGAGTGGTTGTCATCTTGATCTCCATCATTTCCTCACGGGAAGCACATTCGAGCGTCTCAATCTTTTCTCCGTAAAGGTAAGATTTGGTCGGATCCTTCTGGATTCTACGTGCATAGCGCCATACATACCAGATACTGATGCCCATGAATACGACAAAGCAAAGAATACGGTAACCAAGACCGGAGAACATCTTCACGCCTGCAACTTCCTGGGCGATACCAATAGTAAATGGGTTGATGGTTGCAGCGGCAAATCCGACTGCGACACCGAGGTAAATGACACTGCCGCCGACGATGGCATCGTATCCGAGTGCCATGGCGATGGAGATAAACACAGGAATCAGTCCGTAAGTCTCTTCAAACATTCCCATGGTGGAACCGAGAAGTCCGAATAAAATCATACATACTGGAATGATCAGTTCGATACGGTTACCAACTTTACGAAGTACAGAACCAACCAGTGCGTCAAATGTACCATTTTTTAAAAGTACATATACAAATGCATATGCAAAGATGATAAAGAAAATAATCTGTGCACTGTCTTCAAATCCAATCTGGAAAGATTTGAACATATCAAAAATGCTGCAGCCGATTTTATCGACATGATGAAAACTGTCTGCGACAACAACAGAGTTACCGGAAGCGTCTTCGACACGGTCAAATGTACCGGCTGGAATAATGTTAGCCAGAATTGCAGTGATGACTGTCATTATGAAAATAATGACATACGCATGTGGCATTTTAAAGCGTTTTTTCTTTTCCATTGTAAATTAAAATCCTCCTCAATCATAAGTGCTAAAAAACAGTTTTCATTTTAGCACTATTCGAGGAGGGTTACAATGAATTTTTTTACACAAATATGAATTTTTTTGCAATTTCTTTACACTTTTGCCTGAGTATAATTTCTATAATGCCAGATACTTATCAGAAAGTGCATATTTAGTCTTGAGGAACATTATGATAATCCCACACAGCCTGTAAATATTCTGGTTTAGAAAGCAACAATTTTGTACCTTCTGCCATACATCTGGCTGCATAAAGCATACCTTTATGTCCAATACTCATGCCGGCCTGTTCTCTGGCTGCCCAGTGGTGAAGTGCGGTGCCGTGGCACATAGTAGCAGCGCTGATGGTGATGAGGGGAACGGTATGGCTGACCTGGGAGGCATCGGTTCCAATGGAAAGTGGAACTGGCGCGTCCTCCAGCGGATAAAGTCCTGCAAAATATTTTCCATTGTTCATAAGTCCGGCCTTTTCTGAAATGTCTTTTGCAAAATCCAGTTCTGCATCTGTATATTCAGGTGTCGGTATATGAGTCATAGCTTCATAGTAAACTTCCACTAGCGGACGGTTGACTTTCATTTCCATGCAGCTTCCAACTAATTCGATATCGACAGTTGTTCCGGTCATCATAGCTGCACCTTTTGCACATGCATCCACGCGTTTGCTTGCATCTTCCGTGCGGCTTCTTTTGGTAGAGCGGATAAAATAATTCGTCTTTGCAAAGTCAGGTACAACATTTGCCGGAATACCATTATCCATGTAAGCATAATGCATGCGGACGTCATCTGTTACATGTTCGCGGAGATAATTCACGCCAATATTCATAAGCTCGGCAGCATCTAAGGCGCTGCGACCGCTTTCTGGTGAGCGGGAGGCATGTGCGCTGACTCCGTGAAATGTATAGTTTTTAATGTCCTGTGCCTGCCAGATGTCATTGCTGACACGGTTGCGGTCGAATGGATGCCAGGTCACTGCGACGGACAGGTCATCGAACACATTCTGTTCGTCCATAATAATTTTTCCGGACATGATCTCTTCCGCCGGGCAGCCGTAAACACGAATTACAATCGGTTCACCAGAGGATTCATAATCTGCTTTCAATGCACAGGCAGCTGCGCAGACTGCTGTTCCAAGAAGATTGTGTCCGCATGCGTGTCCGATTTCCGGAAGAGCATCATATTCAGCGAGAAAACCAATGATTGGAACTTTGTTAGAAGATGAAACGTTTTTCCCGGCTGGCTGGATTTTAGTAATATCGATGTCAGAATTGGTCCAGGCCGCAGTAAATGCAGTCTCGATTCCAGCAGTATTCCATTCTATTTGAAATCCCTGTGTTTCCAGGTAATCCGCAAGACATTTTGAAGAGAGTTTTTCTTTGTAAGCTGTTTCCGGATGTTCGAAGATATAGCATGATTTCTGAATAAGTTCATCTCTGTGGTTGTCAAGCCAGTTGGAGATAGTAGGGTATGTTGCGGTTGATGTCATAAGATGCCTCCTGTCGTATTTTTATAGTGGGGAGCTTTTATCCCAATATTTTTACAGATAACAGAACTAGTTGGTTCTGAAGTCAATTTTATACATTTTTCGTAGGATGTCAATTCCGAAGGCGTTCTTGAACGTATAATTTCCGGGGGATACAAATGGTCAGTCTTGATTGAAGTGGCTATGTCGCATATAATGATATTAGAGTCAAAAAAGTTTGAAACAATAGATTTGTGAAATAAAATAGGAGGATATATGTCAGATAGAGAAGAAAAGACCGGAAAAAATGATAACGGAAAGAAAAACAAGGGTGGTAAAAGAAATAAAATAGTAGCAATAGAAATGATTATTCTTGTACTGCTGATCATGGCAGCAGTGGCAATTTTTATTCAGAGAGATAAAAGTGTAAAAGAGGCTGCGAAGATTCATAATCAGAAGGCGAAAAAGACAGAGCAGACACCCCAAGCTGCGCAGAAAGAAAATGAGATAGAAGAAGAGACGGAGGGTACGGAAGAAGAGACTGGTGATAGAGACGAGGCAGTTCCTGATCGTAGTAATTTTGCAGTGCAGCCGGGAGTTTCAGTCGGAACAACAGAACAGTCCGATGAGAAAATCGTGTATCTGACATTGGATGACGGACCATCAGATAATACACAGGCAGTTCTGGATATTCTGGATAAATATAATGCAAAGGCAACATTTTTTGTGACAGGTGAGATGCCGGAATACAAAGATATGATAAAGGCTGCGTATGACAAGGGACATACAATTGGAATGCATACATATTCACATGATTATGCTAAGGTTTATGCATCGGTTGATGCGTATTTTCAGGATCTGGATCAGATTGGGCAGATGGTACAGGAAGAGATTGGTTATGTACCATGTTTTATCCGTTTCCCGGGTGGATCATCAAATACTGTATCAAAGAAATATACAGCAGGAATCATGTCCACGCTTGTGCAGGAAGTACAAAACCGTGGATATCAGTATTATGACTGGAACGGAAGTTCCGGCGATGGGTCTGTGAGAACGACCGAAGAACTGGTGGCGCAGGCAACGAGCTTTGATTCTAACAACATCATTTTACTTTGTCATGATTCCCATGGAAAACAGACGACCGTAGAGGCATTGCCACAGATTATAGAACATTATCAGTCACTGGGATATACATTTAAAGCACTGGATCGTGATAGCTTCGTAGCGCATCATGGAGTGAATAACTAATTGAGACATAAATCAGTCATAAATTGTAAATAATCGTAAGTATTGTAAATAAGATATTGTAAATAAGATATTGTAAATAAGATATTGTAAATAAGATATTGTAAATAATCTGTGGGATAATCGATATAATCGGTGAATTGTAAATAATCGCACGAGTCAGGGGTTGGGTAATCACAACTTCTGTGCTATAATAAACGATATATGGAATCTGACACATTTCTTTGTATAATAGGAAGGTGCATTTCCTATGCATGGCGTCAGAAGAAAGTATTTTTAAGACAGTAGAAGGAGTATTTGGTATGAATTTAATTGAAATTCGCGAATTATACAAGAACCAGGAAGCATACCTAGATAAAGAAATTACCGTTGGGGGATGGGTAAGAAGTATCCGTGACTCCAAAGCATTTGGCTTTATTGTCATCAATGATGGAACATTTTTTACACCACTTCAGGTCGTATATCATGATGATATGGAGAACTTTGAGGAGATTTCCAAACTCAATGTAGGAGCAGCTGTTGTTGTAACAGGTACACTGGTTGCAACACCACAGGCAAAACAGCCATTTGAGATTCAGGCGAAGACTGTAACAGTAGAAGGCGCTTCCGCGCCGGATTATCCGCTTCAGAAGAAGCGTCACAGCTTTGAGTACCTTCGTACTATCGCACATTTAAGACCGAGAACAAACACATTCCAGGCAGTATTCCGTGTTCGTTCCCTGACGGCATATGCACTTCACAAATTTTTCCAGGAGAGAGGATTCGTGTATGTACATACACCGATCATTACAGGAAGTGATTGTGAAGGAGCCGGAGAGATGTTCCGCGTAACAACGATGGACATGGGAAATGTACCGAAGACAGAGAATGGTGCAGTAGATTATACACAGGATTTCTTCGGAAAAGAGACAAGCCTTACCGTAAGCGGACAGTTAAATGCAGAGACATACGCACAGGCATTTGGAAATGTTTATACATTTGGACCTACATTCCGCGCAGAGAACTCCAACACAACAAGACATGCGGCAGAGTTCTGGATGTTAGAGCCTGAGATGGCATTTGCAGATCTGGAAGACGACATGGACCTTGCAGAAGATATGTTAAAATATGTCATCAATTATGTGATGGAAAACGCACCGGAAGAGATGAACTTCTTCAATTCATTTGTAGACAAAGGGCTGATCAATCGACTGACCAACGTTGCAACATCTGAATTTGCAAGAATCACATACACAGATGCAATTGAGATTCTAAAGAAGCACAACGATAAATTCGAGTTCAAAGTATCATGGGGAATCGATCTTCAGACAGAGCACGAGCGCTATCTGACAGAGGAAGTATACAAACGCCCAGTATTTGTAACAGATTATCCGAAAGATATCAAAGCATTCTACATGAAACAGAACCCAGATGGAAAGACCGTGGCAGCAGTCGATTGCCTCGTACCAGGAATCGGTGAGATCATCGGAGGAAGCCAGAGAGAAGACGATTACGAGAAGCTTGCAACACGCATGGAAGAACTCGGAATGAAGACAGAAGATTACGGATTCTACATGGACCTTAGAAAATACGGATCCACAAGACATGCCGGATTCGGACTTGGATTCGAGAGATGCATCATGTATCTGACAGGAATGGGCAATATCCGTGACGTAGTACCATTTCCAAGAACAGTAAATAACTGCGAGTTATAACAGAGAAATAGCCCCTGAAATTGTAGAAAATGTTTGACACAATCAGAAAGGGACAGGTTAAAGTTCAATTGGGGACGGGGTTTTTTTGAAAAAACCCCGTCCCCAATTGAAAAAGAGGAGAATTGTATGAATATTTTAGTAGTGGATGATGAGAAAGAGATTGCTGATGTTATCGAGTTATACTTGAAGAATGATCAGTATAATGTGCTGAAATTTTATACGGGTCAGGAAGCGCTTGATTGTATTGCCAGTACGAAGATTGATCTTGCGATTCTGGATATCATGCTTCCGGATGTGGACGGATTCCAGATTTTGAAGCAGATTCGTGAGAAATATACATTTCCTGTGATTATGCTGACAGCGAAGACGGAGTATATGGATAAGATCACGGGGCTGACACTTGGTGCTGATGATTATATTCCAAAGCCTTTCAATCCATTGGAGCTGGTTGCCAGGGTGAAAGCACAGATTCGACGCTATACGCAGTACAATGAGGGTACGAAGGACGAGGGGGATGTGATTGATTTTGGCGGTCTGTTCCTGAACCGGCAGTCTCATGAGTGTACTTACAATGAAGTGCCGCTGACACTGACACCGATTGAGTTTGATATTCTGTGGCTGCTCTGTGAGAACCGAGGCAAGGTTATTAGTTCTGAGGAGTTATTCCACAAGGTTTGGAAGGAAGAATGCTATAAGAACAGCAACAATACGGTCATGGTTCATATCCGGCATCTGCGGGAAAAAATGAATGGACCTACCGGAAAATCTGATTTCATTAAGACTGTATGGGGAGTTGGATATAAGGTTGAAGAATAATTATCGTAAATTAAAATTCAGTATTCTCTTGCAGACGGTGCTTGTTACGGCACTGACAGTTCTAGTGGGTGGATTTTTGCTGAATTATGTGATCGATGGAATTTATAATGACAGTTTCGCCAGGAATTTTGTAAAAATAATGACGAAACTGCAAGTGAGTGAACCGACTGCACGGAGCCTGTATTGGAAATTGATAGGAGATAACAAGACATTTTTCATGGTTGTAGGCTTTTTGCTTTTGTTTGCTCTTTTTTTCTATGTGGCACTTTCGAAAATGACAAAGTATCTGGACCAGGTGGGAGAGGGAATTGAAAATATTCTGTCGGAATCTACGGAACCGATTCACCTGATCACAGAATTGAAACCGATTGAGATTCGATTAAATGAGATTAAAGCTACCCTGAAACGGCAGGAGTTGGAGTCAGTGGAAGGTGAGAAACGAAAAAATGATCTGGTGTTGTTTCTGGCGCATGATTTAAAGACACCATTGACTTCTATTGTGGCTTACTTAAGTATGCTGGACGGATATCCAAAGATGCCGGAGGAGGAGCGAAAGAAATATATTCATATTGCTCTGGAGAAATCCAATCGTCTCGGTGAATTAATTAATGAGTTTTTTGACATTACAAGGTACAATTTGCAGAATATCGAGCTGGAGTCGGTGAAAATCAACTTGACTATGATGCTGGAGCAGATTGCAGACGAACTTTATGGCGTACTTCAGGAAAAAAAGCTTACTTGTGATGTGGATGTGGAAGAGAATCTGGAAGTTTACGGCGATCCGGACAAGCTTGCCCGTGTCTTTGATAATATTTTGAGAAATGCCATTGCATATTGTTATGAGAATACCAAAATTGAGATTCAGGCCAGAATGAAAAATAATAAAATCGAGATTACATTTACAAACAGCGGAGACCGGATTCCGGGAGATATGCTGCAGACGATTTTTGAAAAATTTTACCGGGTAGATAATTCCAGGTCGACCGGAACCGGAGGAGCAGGACTTGGTCTTGCGATTGCAAAAGAGATTGTGGAACTACATGATGGACAGATCATGGCGAAAAGTGACGATTTACATACGCAATTTATTGTGACACTGCCGTCGGAAAATGAACTGGAAGAAAATGAAGAGGGAAGTAAAAATGAGATTCATACACATCGCAGACATACATTTGGGGGCAGACCCGTACATTGGAAGCTCCCGAAAGGAAAAGCGGGAAAAGGAGATATGGACCAGTCTTGAACGAGTACTCGAAGTCTGTGAAAGTAAGCATGTGGAAATGCTTCTAATCGCAGGCGACTTGTTTCACAGGCAGCCGCTCAGACGGGAACTAAAAGAACTGGATTATCTTTTTTCAAAACTGACCATGACTGAGGTGGTTATCATTGCAGGAAACCATGATTATCTGAAGAGAGATTCTTATTATCGGACGTTTCAGTGGTCAAAAAATGTGCATATGATTCTGGACAGGGAGATTCAATGCGTGGAATTTCCAGCATACAGTCTGGCAATCTATGGCATGAGCTATGATACGAAACAGATTACAGAGGAATGCTATTGTGATGCATTTGCACAGCGGCGACAGCCATATGAGATTTTGCTTGCGCACGGAGGAGATGACAGCCATATTCCAATAAAGAAAGAAAATCTGCTGGGGCTTGGTTATGATTATATTGCAATGGGGCACATCCATAAACCGCAGATTATCTGTCCGGATAAAATTGCTTACGCTGGAGCGTTGGAGCCAATCGATAAAAACGATACTGGAGCGCACGGATACATTTACGGAGAGATTACGACCAAGGGATGCAGGATAAGATTCGTACCATTTGCAATGAGATCTTACATACATCAGACGATCGAAGTAAATCCGTCTATGACAGAGCATGAACTAAAAGAGACAGTTGCGAAAGTTATAGATGAAAAAGGAAAGGAAAATATTTACAAGATTATTCTGGACGGAATGCGTGACCCGGAAATTTCTTACAACGTGGACACGCTGGATCCATATGGAAATGTGATCGAGATTACAGATCAGACACGACCGGCGTATCAGTTCGATAAGTTGAAAGAAGCAAATAAGGGAAATATTCTTGGGGCATTTGTGGCAGAGCTGGAACAGTATCCTGAGAATAGTATGGAACATCAGGTGCTTTGTGAGGGAGTGCGGGCATTGATGGAGACAAGAAGAGGCTAATATGAAAATCAAAGAGTTGAGACTTAAGAACTTTGGAAAGTTTACAAATAAAGAAATTCATTTCTTAGATGGAATGAATGTGATATATGGAGAAAATGAGTCTGGAAAGTCTACCCTTTATACGTTTATCAGAGCCATGCTTTTTGGGTTGGAACGAGGGCGTGGAAGAGCTGCGGCGCAGGATGCATTTTCCAGATATGAACCGTGGGAAAATCCGAATTATTATTCTGGGGAAATGAAATTTGAATCAGGAGATAAGGAATTTCTTCTGTCCAGAAATTTTGACCGGTATGGGAAAAATGAGACGCTTGTCTGTCTGGAAGATGCAGAAGAATTGTCTGTGAAAGATGGAGATCTTCAGATGCTCATGGGTGATTTGAGTCCACAAATTTATGATGATACGATGGCTATGGCACAGATGAGGGTAAAGCCTGGAATGACGCTCTCCGAGGAATTGAAAAATTACGCATCTAATTATTATGCGACCGGAGATGGGGAACTTGATCTGGCGGCAGCTATAGATTATTTGAAAGAGCAGAAAAAAGAAAGTTTGCATGAGATGCAAAAGCAAATGGAAAAACGTCAGGATAAAAGAGAACACATTTCTCAGGAAATGTCTTATGTGTGGCGTGATATTCATAAACTGGAAGAAGAACAGGCACATTTGGAAGAAGAGCTTGAGTTTAGAAAAGTGCGGGAGCGAGAATCCAGGCTGTTGCTTAAGCAGGATGAAGAAGAACCCAAACACATGATAGATGAGATACGGCCATCTAAATGGAGAGTACATCCATTGGAAATATTGGCAGCGGTACTGGCAGTGGTTCTGTGTGCGTGGCTTTTGAAACGTCCGTGGAATTATCTGGTCGCAATTATTTTAGTATTGCTTTCCAGCATCTATGTGTGGAACCGGATGAAGATCAGTAAAAAAGTTGAGAAGACAGAGCCGGAAAAAATTTTGGAGGAGATTACACCTCAAGAGGAGAAGATTCCTACAGACCGTCTGAAATGGGAACTGGAGAGAAATGCGTTGGAGCTTGGGGATAAGCGGGTACGTTATTCCAATCTAAAGGAAGACCTGGAAGAGTTAGACGGGATCAGTGATGAGGAGAGAATTCTGAATGCCCAGGCGGAGGCAAGACAGCTTGCGATTGATAAAATTCAGGAACTTTCTGGAGAGATGCAGAAGAAGCTTCGGGGAAAATTAAATGACCGGGTTTCAGAGATTATGGAATTTATTACAGAAGGGAAATATACCCGATTAAATGTAGAAGAAGGATTAAATATCAGCTTACTGAGTGAAGGGCGCAAAGTAGATATTGCAAGAGTCAGCCAGGGAACAGCAGAGCAGGTATATTTTGCACTTCGAATGGCAGCATCAGAAGTACTGTTAGAAGAAGAACTTCCGGTGATTCTGGATGATACATTTGTAAGTTATGACGAGGAACGGCTGGAAAGTGTGCTGGAATGGCTTGCAAAAAGTGGAAAACAGGTATTATTGTTCACCTGTCAGAAAAGAGAGATGAAGATACTTTCCGAAATGGGAGTTAAAAATTGTAATTATATAAAATTACAGTAGACAAAAAGCAGATGAATGAATGTAAAATTCTTGAACTACATTCATTTATCTGCTTTTTATATCAGCTGGGAGTCAATCCCCCAGCTGATATAGCCTCCGGCAGAATTGCAGAGGTGCGCAGTAGAAGTATGTCATGCAATTGCATGACGCGCACCTCGCAGCAAGAATGCCGAGGCATTCTTGAACAGACGCAGCTGTTATAACTGACCGTGAGCTTTCTTGTATTCCTCAACGCATACCTGAATTCTCTCACTAGGATCCAGAATATCACTGATAGATCCGTCGTGGTTCAGAGTATCAATCATAAGAGCAACATATTTACTCATATCACAGTTGATATAATAAGGTCTGGAAAGAAGTTCCGGTGTCTGGTAAATCAGATTCGTTGTTAAGACTCCATCAATCAGACCACTTTCATAGGCTTCATCGAACTTATCCAGTCCATTAGTAAAGAGTCCGAATGTAGCAGCTGCAAAAATACGTTTTGCATTGCGGCTCTTTAACTGTTTTGCAACATCCAGGATGCTGTCTCCGGAAGAAATCATGTCATCCAGAATAATAACATCTTTTCCTTCTACAGAAGAACCAAGGAACTCATGAGCAACGATTGGGTTGCGTCCATTTACCACACGTGTGTAATCACGTCTCTTATAGAACATACCCATATCCAGGTTCAGAACGTTTGCCAGATATACAGCACGCTCTGTAGCACCCTCATCTGGGCTGATCGCCATCATGTGGTCGCTGTCGATGATCAAGTCATCATAGCGGTCTAATAATCCTTTTACAAACTGATAAGTTGGACGCACTGTCTCGAATCCGGAAAGCGGGATTGCGTTCTGTACACGAGGGTCATGTGCATCAAATGTAATAATATTGTCAACGCCCATGTGTGTCAGCTCCTGAAGTGCGAGTGCGCAGTCCAAAGACTCACGAGAGCTTCTCTTATGCTGACGGCTCTCATAGAGAAATGGCATGATAACGTTGATACGTTTTGCTTTACCGCCGACAGCAGCGATAATTCTCTTTAAGTTCTGATAATGATCATCTGGTGACATATGATTTGTGTTTCCACTCATAGAATATGTCAGGCTGTAGTTGCAGACATCGACCAAAATGTAAAGATCCATACCACGGACAGACTCATCAATCACACCTTTGGCTTCCCCGGAACCAAAACGTGGTACATGAGCATTTACGAGATAAGAATCTCGCTGATATCCACTGAATACTACATCATCCATGAATTTGTGTCCATCTTCACGGCGCCATGTAGTGATGAAATGATCGACTTCCTTTCCCATCGCCTGGCAGCCATCAATTGCGATGATTCCAAGTGTTCCTGCAGGGATGTTGTCAAGATTACGTTCGTTACGGCGTAACATCTTTTGTACCTCCTAGGTTTAATAATTTTTTTTGAATTCTGATATCGTCACCGGTCAGACGGAGCATAGAATAGCTGCTGCTGATACGTGAAAAAATTCGTTCAGAATAAATTGCTTTTATATCTTCGAGCGACAGGTTCGTAGATATGATCGTCGCTTTCTTTCGTAAGATTCGCTCATTAAGTATAACAAATAATTGTGAAACCGTAAAGCTATTCGCGAGCTCTGTGCCAAGATCATCAATAATTAGCAAGTCACAGCTGCAAATATGGGAGAGCGCATCTTCATCAATCTCATCTCTTTTACCAAAAGTATTCTTAGCAAGAAAATCAAAAAGCCCTGCTGCAGAAAAATAAATAACTGAATAAGAGTGATCCATTAATTCCTTTGCAATACAGTGAGTGAGAAATGTCTTTCCAACACCAGTATCTCCATATAAAAGAATATTATGAAATTCACTGGAAAATGTATCAATAAAATGATGACAGACACGAAGTGCGGTTTCAATGGCGTCTCTTGCGGATCTTCCGGTCAGCGGATCAATATGGCTTTTGGAATAGTAGTCCAGAGAAAATGTGTGAAAATTTTCCTGCTCTAAAATTCCTTTCAAGTTCGAGTCGTTATACAGAAGCTCGATAATTGCCTTTTTCATACAGTGGCACTTGCGTGTTCCAATATATCCGGTATCCTGACAGTCTGGACAGTGATAATGCTTCTCAAGATAATCAGATGGAAATCCGTGAGACGTAAGAAGCTTTTGCTTTTCGCCAGTTAATGTCAGGAGTTTTTCATGAAATGAAGAAAGAGCATCTTCGTCTCCTTCCAGCAGTCTCTTTGCTTTTTCAACACTCAGAGAAGAAATCGTGTCATCAATTGTGCGAAGCTTTGGAATCTTCGCATAAACTTCATCAAAACGAAGACGAAGTTCATGCTCGTTATCCAGTTGTAATTGCTCATAATCACGCATCAATTGATCGTACTGGGAATTTGATAATGCCATGGACGAAAATGCTCCTTATTATATAGTTTATTGCTGTAACAGCTTGCGCTCAAGATCGCTCATATCATAAGAACGGTTCTCGAAGTTGTTGAACTTTGTTGGTGCCGGTGTGATTTTAGCGGCACTTTTTCTTTGAAGTTCTTTTTCACGGCGTTCTTTTTCACGGGCTTCTTTTTCGCGGATAAATCCGGCATCCAGGGTTTCGATATCCTGAATGTTCTTAACACTTTGCTCCAGCCATTTTTTCAGAATAGATTCAGTATAGTCAAAGCTTGGCTGATGAATTGCGTTCATAGTTCTGGCGCATGCGTTCAGGATCAGATCCAGAGAGAATCCATATTCGGAAGTCCAACGCTTGATGTATTCCATCTCAGACGGTGCAGGAGCGCGTCCTTTTATGCCGAAAGCTCCGAGAATAGAATAGCAGTTCTTATTGTATGCCATAGAACTTGCTTTTGCTTCAGAAACCGTCTTAATGTGGCGTTCACACCAGGAAAGAGCAACCTTCTGGATATAGTGCATGCTTGTATGACCGTTCTCTACACAGTACTCGATCAGGTATTCGATAAGATCTGCAGACATATGTAAAGTCTCGTAAAAATATGTAATAGATTCTACGTCAGAATGGGACAGCGTCTTGCCAAGGTACTGCTCTGCAACAAAAAGAAGTTCTTTGAACTCTTTACGAGAGCGGTACTGCTCAATACTGGATACATCTGTAGTTGTCGGTGCCGGCTGAATAGAAGGAGCAGCCGGTTCCGGTGCAGATGGTTCTTCTGTCATACGCGGCTGTGCCGGAATCGCCGGAGCCTCTCCGTCTACAGGCATGTCATAATCCAGTAACCCTTTCTTTTTCCAGTAGTTCAATGCACGGATCACATCTTTTTCTGTAATATCTAATAAATCTGCAATCTTTGAAATTGTCAGAGTTCCTGAAGGCTCATTCAGATGGCGCAAAAGAATAAGGTATACCTTCACGTATTCCCCGTTCGCCTCTGCCATATAATGATCGATAAATTCGTTCTCCAGTACAGTTGTATCACTCTGCACGTGGTTTGTAAGTGTTAATTTTCTCATGCCTTTTCAGGTCCTCCTCAAGTATCATTCGCTTCATTGCACAGCTATTATAGCATCGGAAGTACCATTAAAAAAGAAATTTTTGACGCAAAAATCGGGTTTTTTGTGGATAAAAATCTGTGGAAAATGTGGATAACTATCTTCCAAGAAGCGTTTCCCCAATGTTTACAACGTCTCCGGCTCCCATAGTTATCAACACATCCCCTTTTTGACAATGTGTCAGACAGAAATTTTCTATCTCTTCAAAGCTTGGGAAGTAGTATGCATCGCACCCTTTTGCCTTCAATTCATCTGCAATCTGTTTAGAAGACACTCCGAGAGTATCCGTTTCTCTTGCAGCATAAATGTCTGCCAGGATCACATGATCTGTATGTGAAAGTGCCTCAACGAATTCCGGGAAGAGAGCTTTTGTACGTGTATAAGTATGAGGCTGGAAAATGCACCAGATCTCACGATGCGGATAATGGGTCGCAGCAGTCAGTGTTGCAGCAATCTCTGTCGGATGATGTGCATAGTCATCAATGATCGTCACACCATTAGTCTCGCCTTTGTATTCAAAACGACGGTCTGTACCGTGAAATTCTTTCAGTCCCTTTTTGGCAACGGAAACATTTACATCCAGAAGATCTGCAACAGCAAGTGCGGCAAGTGCGTTGGATACATTATGGTCTCCACTTACAGATAAGGAAATACGATCTACAAATTCACCGTTCTTTACCAGGTCAAAGGATGCTTCGCCGAGTTCGTCATGAGTTACATTTGCAGCATGATAAGTTGCGGAAGGATTCGTTCCGTAAGTTACGATTTTGCAGTCAAGATCTCCTGTAATCTCATCCAGACGATCAATGTCACCATTGATAACAAGTGTTCCGTCTTTTGGAAGCAGCTTTGCAAATCTGTGGAAAGAGTTGCGGATATCCTCCAGATCCTTGAAGAAGTCCAGATGATCTTCGTCAATATTCAGAATCACACTGATCTTAGGAAAGAAGCTAAGGAAACTGTTTGTATATTCGCATGCTTCCGTAACAAAAATCTCGGAATTACCGACACGGATATTTCCACCGATTGCTTTTAAGATTCCGCCAACAGAAATAGTCGGATCCATCTCTCCGGCCAGAAGAATGTGTGAAATCATAGAAGTTGTTGTTGTTTTTCCGTGAGTTCCGGAAACTGCGATTGGAATATCGTAGTTTGTCATAAGCTGTCCGAGAAGTTCAGCACGTGTCAGCATCGGGAGTCCTTTTTGAACTGCAGCCTGATATTCTTCATTGTCTTTATGAATTGCAGCCGTATATACAACTACATCGATACCATCTATAATATTAGAAGCTTTCTGTCCATAGAAAATCTGTGCGCCGGCTTTTTCAAGATGATCTGTCAGAGCAGATTCTTTGTTGTCAGATCCGGAAACAGTAAAGTTCTCTTCTAAAAGTACCTCGGCAAGTCCGCTCATGCTGATACCGCCGATTCCGATAAAATGTACGTGTACTGGCTGGTCAAAATTAATTTTATACATAATTAAGATTCCTTCCTCATATATATAATAATATAGGCAAATTGTGTTGGGAAAAATCCCGTCTGTAGTATCGTTGGATTGCTCTGTGCGGCACACTTTCACAATCCAAATAATAATTCTTTCTAACTTATTATTATATACATATATGAGAAAAAATCCAACCCGCAATTTTTTGTAATATTTTCATAAAAAGCGGAGAAATTATTCAAATGTTTTGTAAAATATGTTCACGAAATGGAACATGTATGGTATAATATTTATCACAGACTACTGAGAAGGGGTGAAGACATGAGGAAAAAGGAAATGATAGCAATGCTCCTGGCAGGAGGACAAGGCAGCAGACTTGGTGTTCTGACATCAAAAGTTGCGAAACCGGCTGTTGCATTTGGTGGAAAATACAGAATCATTGATTTTCCGCTAAGTAACTGTATTAATTCAGGAATTGATACTGTAGGTGTATTGACACAGTATCAGCCATTACGTTTGAATTCACATATCGGGATAGGTATCCCATGGGATTTGGATCGAAGCATCGGTGGTGTTTCGATTCTTCCGCCATATGAGAAGAGTACAAGCAGTGAGTGGTATACAGGTACAGCGAATGCCATTTATCAGAATCTGGAATACATGGAATCGTTCCATCCAGATTATGTATTAATTTTATCTGGAGATCACATTTATAAGATGGATTACCAGGTGATGCTTGATTATCATAAGGAGAACAATGCAGATGTTACAATCGCGGCTATGCCGGTTCCGATAGAAGAGGCAAGCCGTTTTGGAATTGTAATCACCGATGATAGCGGTAAGATCACAGAATTTCAGGAGAAACCGCCACAGCCGAAGAGTAATCTGGCATCAATGGGAATCTACATATTTAGCTGGAAAGCATTAAAAGAAGCTCTTGTAGCATTGAAGGACGAGCCTGGATGTGACTTTGGAAAGCATATCATTCCGTATTGTCATGAGAAGGGTGAGCGCCTGTTTGCTTATGAATACAATGGATACTGGAAAGATGTTGGAACACTGGGATCTTACTGGCAGGCTAATATGGAGCTGATCGATATTATACCGGAATTTAACCTTTATGAAGAATTTTGGAAGATTTACACTAACAATGCTATACTTCCGCCTCAGTACATTGCAGAGAATGCTGTGATAGACCGAAGCATTATCGGCAATGGCTGCGAGATTTATGGAGAGGTACATAATTGTGTTATCAGTGCCGGAGTCACAATTGAAGAAGGTGCGGTAGTGAGAGATTCAATCATCATGAGCGATTGTACGATTGGAAAAGGCTGTGTGATCGATAAATCTATCATAGCTGAGAATACGAAGATTGGCGAAGGCGCGATCCTTGGAATTGGCAGTGAAGAACCGAATAAATTAAAACCGGCAGTCTACTCATTTGGACTTGTAACGATCGGAGAGAATTCTGTAATCCCGGATCACGTACAGATTGGTAAGAACACCGCAATCAGTGGAATTACGAACAAAGAAGATTATCCGGACGGAGTACTTGGAAGTGGAGAAACATTAATAAAGGCGGGTGAGATAGCATGAGAGCAGTAGGAATTATTTTAGCAGGCGGTAACAATAACAGAATGAAAGAGCTGACTCACAAAAGAGCAGTAGCAGCAATGCCAATTGCAGGAAGCTATCGATCCATTGATTTTGCACTTAGTAACATGACGAATTCTCATATTCAGAAAGTTGCGGTGTTGACGCAATATAATGCCCGTTCCTTAAATGAACATTTGAATTCTTCAAAATGGTGGAATTTCGGAAGGAAGCAGGGTGGACTGTACGTATTTACACCGACCATTACAAATGATAATGGATACTGGTATCGCGGAACGGCCGATGCCATTTACCAGAATATGGATTTCCTGAAAAAGAGTCATGAACCGTATGTTGTTATAGCATCCGGAGATGCGGTATATAAGATGGATTACAGTAAAGTTCTTCAGTATCATATTGACAAAAAGGCTGACGTTACGGTAGTATGCAAAGAGATGGATCCATCAGATGATGTGAGCCGATTCGGAACAATCCGAATGGATGACGATATGCGTATAACAGAGTTTGAAGAGAAACCGATGGTGACAAAATCAAACATGATTTCAACAGGAATCTATGTGATCAGAAGAAGATTACTGATTGATCTGATTGAGCATGCAGCGGAAGAAGAAAGATTTGACTTCGTCAATGATGTTCTGATCCGTTATAAGAATCTGAAGAAGATCTATGGTTACAAGATTGATCATTACTGGAGCAATATTGCAACTGTAGATGCTTATTATAAGACTAATATGGACTTCTTGAAGCCGGAAGTAAGAAATTATTTCTTCAAGCAAGATCCGGAAATTTATTCAAAAGTCAGCGACCTGCCTCCTGCAAAATATAACCCAGGCGCGTCTGTTAAGAACAGTCTGGTAGGAAGCGGAAGCATTATCAACGGAACTGTGGAGAATTCCGTAATATTTAAGCAGGTATTTGTGGGAAATAACTGTGTGATCAAAAATTCAATTATTTTAAATGATGTGTATCTTGGGGATAATACTTACATTGAAAACTGCATCGTGGAAAGCCGTGATACAATCAGAGCCAACACACGTCACGTTGGAACAAACGGGATAAAAGTGGTTGTCGAAAAGAACGAGAGGTACGCACTGTAAGATCAGTGCGCCTAGATAGAAAGGGGCAATAACATGCAGATAACAGATGTAAGAGTAAGAAAAGTAGCGAAGGAAGGAAAATTGAAAGCAGTAGTATCAATCACGATGGATGAAGAATTCGTTGTACATGATATTAAAGTTATTGAAGGGGAAAAAGGACTTTTTATTGCTATGCCAAGTAAAAAGGCAGTGGATGGAGAATACAGAGATATTGCTCATCCAATCAATTCCGGAACTCGCGAAAAGATTCAAAGCATCATCCTCGAGAATTACGAAAAAGTATTAGAAGAGGCACCTGAGGAAGCCGTTATCTAGTTTGTGTGAATAGAGGACATACGAACAGAAGCTTAAGGAAAATTGAAAAAAGAAAATGAAACGAAGAAGCGGGATATGTAATTGGAGGCATATCCCGCTTCTTTATTTCAACTATTTAAAAATATTCTTGTGCGAAAATCTGTGTAGATTTGATTTAAATCACAAAACAGTTTTCGAGTTCAGTTCTTTTAAAATCTTATCAGCATTGTAATCAGGTGCCTGACAGAGGGCAATGTCATAAATCTGCTGAATGGTATCCAAAGGCTCTTCGAGGATTTCAGCAATCTGAGCAGCAGAGCATTGTTTTTCTATCTTTTTGATAACCAGTTTGATTAAATGAAGTTGTTCGCCTTCGATTCGACCGGTACGTTCGCCTTCGATTCGACCGGTACGTTCGCCTTCGATTCGACCGGCACGTTCGCCTTCGATTCGTCCCTCAAGCCGTCCTTCTTCGCGACTGACTCGCCTCGTCTCCTGAACATCGTAAGCCTGAAAATTATCAAACATCATACTGAATTTCCTCCTTGTGATCTGGTCTGTAACCTCATAAACTTCTTCATCAGGTATATTCAGTTTATGAAGAAGAACTGCAATTACTTTCCCAATGATTTTTAATAGATAATCTGGGGTGTTTTCTGTAAGATGTTCCGTATATTCTTTCGGTATATCTTTTAAGGCATGAAATTCAGAGGAATTTTGAAGCTGATTAATAAGAAAGATTAAAGAGAGTTCATCATTCTTTTCAATCAGATCCTGTTTGGAATATTTGTTTAGCGGAACGACCAGGTAATTGAAACTTGGTATATAATCGCCCAAGACGTTGTTCAAAAAGACACGATCCTTAAAGTTCAACGGTGCAGACCATGTGCTGGTTCCTTCATAATATACAACAGGCAGGATTGGCGGATAAAGAAAAGCTTTGGATTTTGTGATGCCTTTATGTAGCTTTTCCTGTTGCGCAGCATAATCTGTCCAAATAAATACGATATAACGAAGTATCCGGAAGGACATGTCAAAATCATTTTCTGATTGATGTTCAATCAGTGCAATCAGATAGATTTCGGAATCACCTATGCGAATTTTATTCACAGTATCTGAGTCTCTGGATTCCTGAAATAAAGGCAAAAAATGTGAAGAAACATTTTCAATATCTTCGGGCTTTATCTCCTTAAAAAGAGGAATGTCCGTGTAACCTTTTAGAAATTGAGCACAGAGTACCGGGTCTCCGAATACAATCTTAGCAGCGTTGTCTTTTGTGTGAGAATTGTTTACCCCATTTGAAGTTGTTGTGTTTTGTGTTTCCATAGGTCCCCTCTCTGGACGAATCTGATATGGAAACTATCTGAATATATTTTAACATTTTGAG
>OHAU01000456.1_pt1 | contig 58195 bp, 47 predicted proteins | sample 1577181 | NCBI WGS metagenome assembly OHAU01 (sample SAMEA3541472, study PRJEB24748) | human gut metagenome | biome: human gut; feature: human-associated habitat; material: faeces | place: China | collected 2012 | reverse complement strand
GGAGTATAATTGTATAGGTGGTGTGGGGAAATAAATTGCTGGACAAAAGGGGGTAAATAGGATAAAATATTTAGATATAGACAGGAGTAGCCCCTTGATTTGACAAGGGGTCTTTTTATGAAAGGAATAAAGTATGTTTAATGAAATTGATTTCAGTAAGATAGATACGAGTATTACACCGCCTCAGGATGATACAGAGCGTCAGTATTATTATATGGCGAAGCTGGCTGAGATGGTGGCTTTGAGGGAGCGGGAGCTGGGACGGCGGATTACTTATTGTCTGCAGACGTTTGGGTGTCAGATGAATGAGAAGCAATCTGAGGTTGTCGCAGGGATTATGGATGAGATTGGTTTTAAGAGACAGGAAACAGAGGATGCGGATGTTGTGATTTATAATACCTGTACGGTTCGTGAGAATGCCAATCTTAAGGTGTATGGCCGCCTTGGTAAACTGCATAGTCTGAAGAAGTCTAATCCGGATATGAAGATTGCTTTGTTTGGGTGTATGATGCAGGAGAAGCAGGTTGTGGATAAGATCCAGAAGAATTATCCATTTGTCAATCTGGTGTTTGGAACCCATAATATTTTTAAGTTTGCAGAGCTGTTTTATGAGATGGAGAATCGTGACAGCCAGCTGATCGATATCTGGGAGGGTACGGATAAGATCGTGGAGGAGTTGCCTACAGAGCGTAATTATTCTTTTAAGTCCGGTGTGAATATTATGTTTGGATGTAATAATTTCTGCAGTTATTGCATTGTGCCTTATGTAAGAGGGCGTGAAAGAAGCCGTGAGCCGGAGGCGATTGTGAAAGAGATAGAGGCTCTGGTGGCGGATGGCGTTACAGAGGTTATGCTTCTGGGACAGAATGTAAACTCTTATGGAAAGACTTTGAAGGATCCGGTGACTTTTGCACAGCTTCTTGAGAAGGTGGAGCAGATCGAGGGGCTGAAGAGAATCCGGTTTATGACTTCTCATCCGAAGGATCTATCTGATGAGCTGATCGAATATATGAGTAAGAGCAGGAAGGTGTGCCATCATCTGCATCTGCCTATGCAGTCTGGCAGCAGCCGTATCCTGAAGATCATGAACCGGCATTATGATAAGGAGAAGTATCTGGGACTGGTGGAGAAAATCCGTACAGCGGTGCCGGATATTTCCCTGACTACAGATATTATTGTAGGTTTCCCGGGTGAAACTGAGGAGGATTTTCAGGAAACTCTGGATGTAGTGGAGAAATCTGATTTTGATACTGCATTTACCTTTATCTATTCCAAGAGAAGCGGCACTCCTGCGGCGAAGATGGAGGATCAGGTTCCAGAGGATGTGGTGAAGGATCGTTTTGACCGCCTTCTGAAGCTGGTTCAGGAGAAAGGAAGAGAAGTCTCTTCCAGATTCCAGGGCGAGGTTCAGGAAGTTCTTGTTGAAACGGAGAGCAAGGAAAAGGGTATTTTCACAGGAAGAACCCAGTATAATCTGCTGGTTCATTTTCCAGGAACCCCGGATCTTCTTGGCAAGTATGTGAATGTGCGTCTGGATACCTGTAAAGGCTTCTATTACATGGGAACAAGAGTGGAGGATTAAAGCACCTGCCGAATCGTTACAAAAGATTTATATATCAGATTTTTTGATGCTGTAATCCTGACTGTGAATGAAAAGCAATATTTGGCAAAAAGGCTACTGTCACTCCGTGACCAGTAACACGCTTCGCGATGCACAGAAATCATGCATTCGCATGATTTCGTGCTGAGATTCCCGGGTTTCCTGTGAACTTTGTTCACAAAAAACACCTTGCAGAACGTTACCATTGAACCGTAAAGTAAAAAGCGCAAATAATATAAATAATTACAAAAAAGGTTGCATTTTTGTGATAAATAGTGCAATATTATTATATTGAACACTCGTGGGAAAGGCGGCACCTGTAATGGTTAAAGGGCTGTGCAGGAAATTTAATGCATTGTTGAGGAAAGAAGCAATTCATGAGAATGAGCCTCAGCGTATATTGTTCCTTCTCAGAATTATATTGTTGATTCTGGGACTTTATTTTCTGATCATTCCGTTCGTATTCTGCATTGTGGGACCGAAGACAGAGGTCTGGACAGGATATATTTTCGCAGCAATGGCGGTTGCTGCTTTTTATGCAACATACCGGCTGAAGGTACACACCAGTGTGCTTGTCTGCAGCGGTCTGCAGCTGGCATGGATAATTGTGTTTGTTATTCTCTATGGATGGGACTGCGGTATTCAGCATCTGATGTTTGAGATGCTGGTACTGGTATATTTTGCTGTCTACAATTCTCTTGTGTATAAGATCAGCTATACAGTAGTTCTGTTTGCAGTACGATTCAGTCTGTTTTTGTACTGCAGGGTAAATATTTCTGTTTTTGCCCTGACAGAAACGGCTACAGTTGTATTACAGATCATAAATACCATTGTGACGTTTGTGCTTATGGCTGTAGCGTGCAGTATGTTCAGCTCCAATGTGGAATCTGCGGAGAAGAAGCTGGTGTTGTATAATGAGCAGCTAAAGAAACAGGCAGGGACCGATCCGCTGACAGGTTTGTGGAACCGCCGTCAAATGATGCAGTATATTACGGAGAAGCACAGGAAAGAGCCTGCTATGGCGTTTACCATTGGTATGGGCGATATTGATTTCTTTAAGAGGATCAATGACCACTGGGGACATGACTGCGGAGATGCGGTACTGGTATGGATCACACAGCATATGAGCCGGGAATTGGGTGAGCATGCCAAATTGTGCCGCTGGGGAGGCGAAGAATTCATCTTCTTTTTCCCGGACATGAACGGAGACGAAGTATGCCTTATGCTCAACACTCTTCGCATGAAGCTGGACAATGATCAGTTTGACTGGAGGGGAGAATGGATTCCGGTTACTATGACGTTTGGCGTGGAGGAGAATGATTTCAAGTCCAATATAGACACCTTGCTGAAAAATGTGGATGCGAAACTTTATATGGGCAAAGAACAGGGAAGAGACCGGGTGATCTATTAAACTCACCGGGTCTTTTGTCGAATTAACAACAGTAATAAGCAGGAGAATAAAACTTGTATGTATACAGTTGAAGAAATAAAAAATAAAGTAAAAACAGGAACCTGGACAAAAGAGGATGTGGCACGCTGTGTGGAGGAGCTGAAGCAGATATCGGATTTTACTGTTTATACAGAAGAAATCTATTATATAAGTTATGGGATTTTTGCCTATAATTTTCGGGAATATGCTTATCCTCTGATCGAAATCTGCCGGGAGGCCGGAGTTCACATGGAGCGTTCCAAGGAGAAATCCAGACTTTATCTTGCCCTGGTAAGACTTTATTTCTGCCTTGGTTTTCCCCCGAAGATTGTGGAATATGGCCTGAAATATGCCAATTCCGGATTTACCTTAAGATCCCCTCTGAAATCCGTTTATAACACTATCGTAGCCGCTTTTTCAGACTGTGGGCTGTTTTTTGAGGCGGATTTTTATCTGGAGAAAATGATGGATATTTCCAGACTGGATCCCTGTGACAGCAGTGTGGATTTCTGGAATTCGGATACTTTAAATGAGCTGGTCTATTATGACAGCAAGGTTTACGTGAAGCTGGGCATGGGAGATGTTGCAGGCGCGGAGCAGGCGGCAGTGGATATGCAGGCGATTCTTACAGAACGGGAGATTCCTGAAGATGGCAGAGCTTTTTTCCTGCTTCAGAAGGAATTTACGGACTTGTACCTTCGTCTTTACCAGCAAAAAGACAAGGCGGCCATTGCGGAAGAATTCAACAGTTATATGAAGAAAATGGAAGCCGGGGAGGGTGCCAGGGATACCTTAAGCTTCTGCGTCTGCTATTTCGGAGAGTTCCTTCAGGTAATGGCGGAGGAAGAACGCTGGGACGATATTATACGTATTGGCAGCTACATTAAGAATGCCAGGAATTTCAGCGGAAGCTTCTGTCCGGTTTATAAGTTTATGCGCACTGCTGCATACAGAAGTGACCGGGAAGAGCTTCGGAGACAGATACCGGAATTCGAGAGAATGTATCTGGAGTCTCTGGAGCAGGAGAAGGAGAATTACAATCAGATGGTACGTCTCCTTACCCGTGAGGAGCTTCGGATTGAACGCCTGAAGGTGTCCATGGATAAGGATGCCCTTACCGGCTGTCTGAACCGTGCGGCTTTTGACCGCAACAGCAAGCGCTTTATGAAGAATCATAAGAAGGGCAGCCTTGTATTTATTGACCTGGATTATCTGAAGCTGATCAATGACTGCTATGGCCATGAAAACGGAGACCGTTATCTGGTGTGTTTTGCAGAGAATATGAAGTGTGCTATGGACAGGCAGGATCTTCTGTACCGGTATGCAGGAGATGAGTTCCTTATTTTGTCTGCACTGGAGCCGGAGCAGATCCAGGGACGGTTAAACGAAATTCTGGAAAAGAGCCCGATCCATTTTGATATTAACGGAGAAAGCCGCAACATCAGCTTTTCCTATGGCGTTGTGGCATTTGAGGAGAAAAAGGGAAAAATCGAAGATCTGGTAAAGGAAGCGGATCAAAGAATGTATCAGTGCAAGAGCCGGAATCATAAGCGTATTTCCAAAAGAGGTGCGGCGGAATGATCACGCGGGAAAATATTATTCATTTTTACACCAAATACAAAGAAAATCTGAAGAAGGAAGATCAGATTCAGGAGAATCTGCTGAAGGCAGAAGACCAGGAGGCGTGGATCGAAAATCTGAAGAACAAATCTAGAATGATGCGCAGGCTTTACATTGAGAATGAGGTACTTCTGAATTTGTATATCCGCCCCTTCCTTGATGGGGAGGCGAGCCTGAACGAGGAACTGGCAAGAGAATTTCTGCATCAGATCCGCATGGCCGATGATGAGGGCTATGAGGATAACCTTGCCATGCTGGAAATTCTGGAGCTTCTGGATGGATATTTTCAGAAAAGTGATGATCTGGATTCTTATATCTGGACCCTGAACCTTCTGGGAAATTTTTACAACCGTCCTTTCAGTGATGAAGATGGAAAGAAAGGAGCCATGTATTTTGACAGACTGCGGGCACTTTCTTCCAGATATTTTGAGATTGAGGATTTTGACGTAAGGAAGCGAATCCTTTTTTCTTATTATAATTTTCCGGTAGTGTTGATGAACTTTAATTTTGACACGTCCAGGGAGCTTTTGCAGTACATTGATGAGGCACTGGAATTTTATAATGATGAGAAAGTCCGGGAATTAGACGGAGAGCGGTTTGATTTTGATGAACTGATCGAAGAACTGAATTATGATCTTCTTGGAAATTCAGTCCTGAGATTTACAGTGAGGGAGATTGATCCGGAGCTTCTTTCCAGAGCATCCCGGGTTCTGGAAGAATATTATCAGCGTGAGCTTGAGAAGAATCCGGAGCCCTACGAAATGCTGGATGAAATATACTGTAATTATAAGTCCTGTCTGTTCTATCAGGGTAAGATAACCTGCACAGAGCTTCTGGAGGATTATCGGAAATTCTGTGAACACAGTATGGAGCATGACGATCTGGACAGCCAGGAGGGAGTGTCTTTTTCTGACAGCCGCTATTTTCAGGTTGCAATCAACCATCTGCCGACGATTCTGGAATTGTTGGAGAAATATGCGGATGAATATCATGGAGCACCAGATCTCCGTGATTTTTGTGTATCCAATTATGTGCATGCTATTCGCAGGCTGTCCAGAACAGAAAACGATACCTTTGTAAATGATGTAGTATGGCGTTCTCTCAGGGATGTGTTGAAATATATTACCGGAGATGAAATAAACACCCTGGTTCTTATGCAGATCATGGTAAGCCGGGATGAGGGCACTGCCATGCACAGTGCAATGGTGGAGCAGATTGCCAGGCGAATCCTGAATGTAGTGCTGAAAAAGCGGCCGGAGCTTCTGATTGGAACCTTTGGATATGAGAACGTGGTGGAAGTGCTGGAAAATCAGGAGACCATTCTGGACTATGTTTCCCAGTCCGCACAGCTTCTGGATATTGGAATGATCAGACTTGCCTCTATTGTGAACAAGCAGTCACGGCAGCTGACCCAAAGAGAAAAGAATGATATTCTCAGCCATCCCTGTGAAGGGGCTAAATTCGTTGAGGAGATTCCGGCTCTTCGCAAATATCGGGATGCTGTTCTGGGACATCACAAATCCTGGGATGGAAAAATAGGATATCCGGCAGATTTTGACAATACCAGGTCAAATGTGCGTTTCCTTATTGAAATACTGCATATCAGCGATTGTCTGGATGCAGCCACTGACTTTGTGGGACGAAGCTATAAGAATGCCAAGAAGCTGGAACAGGTAGCAGAGGAGTTTTCCTGGGGAAAGGGTTCTGTTTATTGTCCGGAGCTGGTGGAGCTTCTGGAAGAGGACAAAGAACTGCAGGCAGATCTCAGATATCTGCTGGGAGCGGGACGCATCCGTACCTGTTATTCTGTATATGGAAAGGCAGTAGACCAAACTGAAATAGAAGAAAGCAGGTTGTTTACAGATATTGAAAACTGGGAAGCCAGCAGCCGGAAGCAAAGTGATGAAGAGGGAGATACGATTCTCGATTTCCTTCACAAAAGCGGAAACGAGAGCCGTCAGCTTCTTGGAGCACTGGCAAGGAATTCTCTGATCATTTTGTATGTGGATATGATGTCTGGCGAATACAAGGTATACTACCGCGGAAACCAGAGACTTCTGGATAAAAAGATTCCGGACGGTTATTACGGAGACTTCCTGAAAGAATATCTGGCGCCAAACTGCGAACCGGGTGATTGGGAAAAAGTACGGCTGAAAATCAGACTGTCAGAGCTTTCCCATATATTTCTGGAGCAGGAGGGCAGCTATGAGTGTGAAGCCCGGATCAGGGTAAAAGATGCTTACCGCTGGGTGCGGTTCCAGTTTATCTGCTTGGACGAGGAAAATGTTATGCCTGGCATGATGACTGTGATCGCGACAGATGTTCAGGAAAGCCACAGCAGAAATGAACAGCTGATGAACAGTCTGAAGGAGGCATATCAGTCTGCAGAAGAGGCAAACAAGGCAAAAAGCATTTTCCTCAGCAGTATGTCCCATGACATCCGCACTCCTATGAATGGAATACTTGGTATGACCCAGATCGCCATGAATCATCTGAACGATCCTGCGCGTATTCTGGATTGTCTTCAGAAGATCGATGATTCTTCCAGACACCTTCTGGAGCTGATCAATGAGGTTCTGGATATGTCGAAAATTGAGAGTGGGGATACGACGCTTCATGAGGAACCACTGTACCTGAGCAAAACCATGAAAATTGTGGATGGAGTATGCCGTCAGGCAGCTGTTGACAAACACCAGATTTTTGATATGGATATAGAAGAAATCCGGGACGATCATGTGTTGGCAGATCCGGTAAGACTCAGGCAGGTTTTGATCAATTTGATTTCAAATGGAGTGAAGTATACGCCTGAGCATGGATGTGTGCAGGTAAAAGTAACCCAGGGCAATAGCTTTGCAGAGGGCAAAGCAAGCTATTTTTTTGTGGTGAAGGATAATGGAATCGGAATGTCGGAAGAATTTCAGAAGAAGCTGTTTGAGCCTTTTTCCCGCGAAGATAACAGCATGACAAATGCTACCCAGGGAACAGGACTGGGACTTTCTATTGCCAAGTCTATCATTGCGCAGATGGGTGGAAGTATTGAGGTAAAGAGCATTCAGGGGAAAGGTACGACTTTTCTTGTGCGGCTGGATCTGAAGCTTGTGGAAGAAGAGAAGGAGGCTGATCAGGCCTTACTGGCAGCAGAGGCTGGTGAAGAGAAGAAAAAAGATCCGGGCTTTTTGAAGGGACGCAGGATCATGCTGGTGGAGGACAATGAGCTGAACCGGGAGATTGCTTACGAGCTTTTGTCCGAATCCGGTCTGATCGTGGATGTGGCAGAGAATGGACAGGAGGCGATCAAGCTTCTTGGAATCAGGCCGGAGAATTATTATGAACTGATCTTCATGGATATTCAGATGCCGGTGATGAATGGGTATGAGGCTACGGCAAATATCCGTGCAGGAGAGAGCGATTACTGGAAAAATATTCCGGTGATCGCCATGACCGCAAATGTGTTCCAGGAGGATGAGAGCCGGGCTGCAGAGTGTGGAATGAGTGATTATGTAACTAAGCCTATTGACATGAATGTGATTTATTCTGTCCTTGAAAAATGGCTTCGGGGACAGAAAGGATGATGTGCGCCAGTACCTGCCAGAGCTTTTTATATACTCTGGCAGCAGACCGGAAGGGGCTTCCGGTGGTGCTGGCATATGAATGAGGGAGCGATAGAGTTGAGTAAGAATAAGTACGAAATTGATATGTGTAACGGAACCATTATGGACAAGCTGGTTTCTTTTGCCATTCCGCTGATGGTTTCCGGAATCCTGCAGTTGATGTTCAATGCTGTGGATATTATTGTGGTGGGACGGTTTTCCGGCAGCCAGGCCCTAGCAGCAGTTGGTTCTACTACCGCTTTGATCAATGTGTTTACCAATCTTTTTATTGGTGTTTCACTGGGAGCTAATGTTTTGGCTGCCAGATTCTATGCGGCAGGTAAGGCAAAAGAGATGTCGGAAACGGTACATACGTCTGTGACACTGGCCTTGGTCAGTGGTGTGGCGATGGCTGCTGTAGGACTTGTTTTTTCAAGATGGGCACTGGAGGTTATGGGAACCCCTGCGGATGTGATTGACCAGTCCACTTTGTATATGAGGATTTATTTCCTGGGAATGCCGTTTTTTATGCTTTATAACTATGGTGCAGCTATTCTGCGTGCGGTAGGGGATACCAGGCGTCCGCTGATGTTCCTGGTCGTGGCTGGTGTGACCAACGCGGTGCTGAATATGATTCTGGTGATCGTGTTTCATCTGGGTGTTGCAGGTGTTGCCATTGCGACCATTATTTCCCAGCTGATTTCCTGTATTCTGGTTCTTAGATGTCTGTATATGACGGACAGCAGTTATCAGCTTCGGTTTTCCAGATTGTGCATGAAGAAATTTTATCTGGTACAGATTTTCCAGGTGGGAATACCGGCGGGAGTGCAGAGTACGGTTATTAACATTTCCAATGCGCTTTTGCAGTCTTCTGTAAATTCCTTTGGTTCCACTGCCATGGCTGGTTATACGGCGGCGAATAATATTCTGGGATTTTTGTATGCGTCTGTAAATGCGGTCACTCAGGCCTGTATGAGCTTTACCAGCCAGAATTATGGCGTTGGGAAATATAAACGTATGGACAGAGTGCTGCTGGACTGCGGAATCCTGTCTTTTGTGATCGCCCTTGTGCTGGGATGCGGCTCTTACATGTGTGGCGGTGAGATCCTGAAGGTTTACACAGAGGATCCGGAGGTTATCCGATGCGGTGTGGAAATTCTTTCCATCACCACAGTGCCCTATTTCTTATGTGGAATCATGGATCTTTTTCCTGGCGCTCTCCGGGGAATGGGACATTCCGGTGTGCCTATGATCCTTTCTATTATCGGTACGGTTGGTACCAGAATTGTGTGGATCTTCTGGATATTCCCACAGCACAGAAGCCTGTACACCTTGTTTATTTCCTATCCGGCCTCCTGGTTCATTACCATTGTGCTGCAGGTGGTCTGCTTTGTGTTTGTGAGACAGACGGTGCATGGACAGCTGAAAGGTACCGGGAAAGCGGCGTGATGGAAAGAAAGAAGAGAAATGTTATAATATGTTTCTGAAACGGGTAAGAGCCAGGGAAAGCGAAACGCTTCCCTGGCTCGTTTTTAGCTTCCGTTCCCTCTGAGCTTCACGAAAGATAATAATGGAAAATGACATAATTGGGTAAGTGTGAATGATTTAATAATTCGGCTGGGCTAACTTCCTCCCATTAAAGTTAGTGCAGGCGATTATTTGTGTGGGCATTTGGCGTAAGTTGTTGTGCTTACGTAGTCCATGATGACAAGATGATTGCATTTTTGACAAATTTTTGCAGTATAGCGTTTTACTTCACAACCACCATTACTTTTGGGATAATGTCTATCCGCGTATCCCTCTTTAAAATCATGTGTGCATATAAGGGCACGTGTTTCTAAATCGGAAGAAGTAACTGGAACTGAAAAATGATCTTCTGTTTCAAAATATATATCTGAGTTTGAAAACTGAGAATCTAAAGTGTTCACTTCTTCAAAAGAAATAGAGGATTCAGTAATTGGAGAAAATACTGGTGCTTCCGTCGTCTGCATCGGCGCATACCCAAACACCGTAGTCCCACTCAAAAACACAGATGCCAATATTGCAGCAGCAGTACCAATTTTACTGGTTTTCCTATTCTTCCTCATAATAAATTCCACTCTCCTTTTCATTGTATGTTTGGCCCCCAATAAGTTGTTTTTCCAGACTACAGGAACCTGCCTGTTTCTTACGGAAAGATTCACGAGAGCGACTGCGTAGGCTTTTTTCTCCTCCGTGGCGAAACCTTCGGTGGCGGCTTGATCTGCAATGTTTTCGGAAAAGCTGGTGTAAAGCAGAAGCGTAAGCAATGTTAACGGATTATAAAAATGAAGGCAAATGGCTAACAGGCAGAGCAGCTTTACAGCTGAGTCATGGCAGCACAGGTGTGAATATTCGTGCCGCAAAATCATTTCTGACAATCGGGAATCCTCAAGGCTCTCCGGCGCGACAATGAAAGGCTTCAGGAAACCTATAGTATAAGGAGAACCAATAAGGGGAGAAATACGGTATTCTACATCCCCGATTCCAGGTAAGAAACAAGTTCTTTTCTCAGTAATCTTTTTCAGCTTTCGCGTGAGCCGGTGATACTTTATGATTTCGTAAATACTGAAGCCTGAGATTAAAAATAGCCAGCATAATCCAATCATAAGAATCCAGTCGGACATCCATAATGAGATTCCGTGATAAGAAATTGATCCTTTGTCATCAAAATTGATGTAATAAGAGATGTTTGCAAGAGCATCTGTTCTTCTCAAAACATCCATCGGCATCAGATATTTAACCACCTGAAACGGTATCAAATACCCCGCCAGACTCAGAAACACCAGGTTCCGGCCAAGCCGGTATGAAAATTTTTTCCTTTGGAGAAGCAATAGCAGGAGACAGATGATCAGTGGTACTGTTCCTGCTATGCTCATACAGATTAAAAGCATGCAAGTCCCTCACTTAAAATTTGTCAATAAAATCCAGCAAGTCCTTCTGATCCTCTTCGCTGAGACCGGAATCTTCTGCAAAGGCACAGAACAGACAGGTAAGTGAATTTTTAAAGCTCTGGAAATCAGAATCTCCAGAATCCCTGCAGCTGGTCTGGCGATTTTTTATCAGCTCCTTCATCGCATTCCGGAACAACTGGTTCTTCTTATCAAGCTTTCGTCTAAGCTGCAAACAGTGTACGAAGAGACCTAAGGTTACCAGAGGAAGGCTAAAGGATAACAGAATTGCTTTCGCCAGGTAAAAGGCAGCAGCCGGCTGATCCAAATTCGGAATTCCGTTCATCATGCAGATCAGTAGCGAGTATCCGGTGACGATCACAAAAAGAACGCCGGATAAGGTTAAAATTATTTTTTTCATTGAGTACCTCCTCATTCTACGTAGAAGCGGGAATTCAGAAATAATTTTGTTTTCTGCTCCCTTCACTATATATACGAAAACCAGAGAAAGAAATAACACGAAATCTGAAAAAATTTTTGGAAATTTTTCAGATAAGATAAATTTATGGTATACTTACAGAGAGATTGAGAAAAATTACAGGTCTGATATCATATCAGATATTGAAAAGACACTTCCTGACAGTGTGTAAAAATCAACGCTTTGTTAGGAGACTGTCAAATAATCATAGAAGGAGAACAATCATGCCAAAATTTCTGATCATCGACGGCTCCTCCATGCTGTCTACATCCTATTACGGAAATCTTCCCAAATCTATCCTTTTCGCAAAGACGGACGAGGAAAAAGAGAGACACTATTCGGAAATCCTGCACACCTCCGATGGAAAATACACAAATGCCATGTTCACCATGCTTCGCACCCTTCTGGCTGTCTATAAGAAGGTAAAGCCGGAATACGTGGCATTTACCTTTGACATGACAAGAGATACTTTCCGCCGTACCCAGCTTGGCGCCGATTTTTACAAAGCCAATCGCAAGGAGACTGCCCAGCCATTAAAAGAACAGTTTATCCAGATGGAAGAGCTTCTGAAAGCAATCGGTTGTCCGGTATTTATGAGCCAGGACTATGAGGCTGACGATTATGCGGCATCTCTTGTGGAGAAATTCCAGGGCCCGGATCTGCAGACTTATGTGCTTACCAAGGATCACGATTATTTTCAGCTGGTAAGCGAATATACCCGCATGTGGCGTGTTGTTACGAAGGATAAGCTGGAGAATTTAAAGGATGCATATGGCCTGTTTGGAAAAGAGGCTTACGAGGAACTCCCTTCTAATGTATTTGAATATACACCGGAAATTGTCTGTTCTGAGGAAGGGGTATATCCGGAACAGATTCCTGTGCTTCTGGCGATCACTGGAGATCCAGGCGATGGAATTCCAGGCTGTAAGGGCGTTTCCTCAGCAGCAGCGCCGCTTGTAGCAGAATATAAAACCCTGGACGCGATCTATGAAGCAATTGAGGACTGCGAAGACGTGGCAAAGAAAGAAAAGGAACTGAATACTTTCTGGAAAGAAAACCTTGGAATAGGCAGAAGCCCTCTGAAAGCACTGAAAACAAATAAAGAGATGGTATACTTAAGCGAACAGCTGGCAACTATGAAACGTGACATTGAGATAAAAGAAAGCCTGGAAGATATGCGGCTTCATATTAATGCAGAAGAACTGATCAGACAGTTAAAGCGCTACGAAATGAACAGTATTTTGACGGAATATGAAAAAACACTAAAATAGTCAAAATGTAAAGAAAACACTTAATTGTCAGAAAAAAGAGAAAATATCAGAAAAATACAAATGGGTGTTGGTAATGTGTGTTTATTTACACAAAATACATAAATTATTCACAAAACGCTTGCCTAAAACGGAGTAATACGCTATAATTTCCCCATACTACTTATTGATCAATTTCAATAAATTTAATTCATGGAGGGAAATGTATGAAGAAAGATTTGAAAACACTCAATAAGTCTGTTGCCATTGCAATTGCAGCGGCAATGACCGCAACTTCCGCACCGACACCACTTCTGGCGTCAGATTTTACAGATGGAGGAGATTTCGTATCTGAGTCTCCGGCAGCGGAAGCGGACATCACAGAGGAAGCTGCTGTAGAGGCAGATGGCTTCGGAGATGAAACCGCAGTGGCAGCTGTTACCGAGGAGGGCTTCGGTGACAGTGAGGCAGTTGCAGATGCAGAAGAGAGCGGAAGCACCGATGAGGTTGCTGCTTTTGATGCAGAGGCACCTGGCAAGATTGGACATGTTGCATTTGATGAGGAGGATAAGAATGTCCTTATCTGGTATGCGGACCAGAAGGCAGATGAATACCAGATCCGTGTAACAGACGGAGAGTACACTTACCGCTACAATTATAATGCAAGCGAGCCAGAGACCGGTTATCCGTCCACAGTCAACTTAAGCTATAGTCTTACAAATCTTACCATGCGGCCGTTCAAGGTTGACGCAGAAGGAAACCTTGTATACAAACCAGACGGTAAAGACGGATATATTGCAGGTCTTGAGAATGGCAAGACATACAAGGTTTCCGTTCGCGCCGTAAACCGTAACAGCGCAGATGGAACTGTTGCATATGGTGAATGGTCTGACGCTGTAGATTATACCTACGCAAAGAAGGTCGCTGAGCCGAAGAGTGTGACAATTTATGCAGCTGAAAGAAAGAATCAGATTCAGGTATCCGGCGAGAACCAGAACCTCGAGGTTTCCATTAAGGATGAAGCTGGAAATGAATATTATTCTTATGCATATGGAGCAAAGGAACCCTCCTATGTAACTGCTTCAGGTAACTGGCTCAATTTCTATGAGAATTACGGTTATCTGCTTAAAAAGAACGACACCACAGGTCTTTATGAAGTCGCTTCTGATGCAGACGGAAAATATATCGGTGCTTTCCAGAAAGGCAAGAAATATACCGTTAAAGTCCGTGCATATACAGGCTCCGGCGGCGAGAAGAAGGTAGGCGACTGGTCCAATGAGCTGGTTGTAGAAGCAGATGACAGCGGCAGTCTTGTACCAGAGAAGACCGGTAATTTCAAATACAACGATGAATATGAATATGTAAGCTGGAACCGTATCCAGAATACATATGTATCCCAGTACGAAGTTGAAGTAGATGGAAAAGTTGCCTTTACAACAGATTCCAATTATTCCTATCCAAACTTCTATTTAGGAAGAACCTACGGAGAGTTCAAATTTGAAAGAGGTAAAACCTATACCATCCGTGTCCGCGGAATTAATTACAGATATGAGAATGGTGCAAACAAGAAGCAGGAAGGTGAATGGTCTGACGCTTATACAGTAACTTATAAAGCTGTAGATACAAGCCTGAAGAAAGTCTCCGGTGTAACAGCTTCTTCTTATGTTCTCAGCTGGAATCCGGATAAGAATGCAGACAGCTATGAGATTAAGATCACAGACGAAGCTGGACGTGAGTACTTTGAGTCGCTGGCATCCGATCGGAAGAGTGGCCGTTATACCAGAGTAAGCGGCACCAGATATTCATTTGATGACTCTGATTATAACACTTATACAAGTGTAGACGGAGTTCTGGAACCTGTTATTTACCCGGCTACCGGTCAGCCTGTTTATGCATTTGAAGATGGAAAGACTTATAATCTTTCTGTTCGTGCCGTTAAGATCGGAGAGGATGGCAAGGAAGTATACGGAGACTGGTCCAATGCATTTGCATACAAAGTAACCGCTTCAGATGCAGGTACCAGTGAGAAGCCTGCAGCTGTTTCCGGTGTAACCGTAAACACAGAGGACAGTGAGCCAACCCTGCGCTGGAATGCACTTGACAATGTAAACCGCTATGAAATCCTTGTAAAAGATTCTGCCGGACGTGAATACGTGCGCTCAGCTTCTCTGAAGGATGACGGAACTGTTGATAAGACCTATTACAGCGTCGGTCGCAGTAATTTCCCAAGTGTTTCCCTGTCAAAGCTTAAAGATGAAGATGAATATCTGTATACATATACAACAGATCCTAAGGTTTCATTTGACCGTGTAAGAGATGAGAATGGCGATCCGATCAAGGCAATGGCTCCTGGAGAATCCTATACCTTCCAGGTACGTGCAGTACGCACTTATACCGTTGATACAGACGGAAAGAAAGTCACAAAGACCGTAGAAGGCGACTGGTCAGCACCGTCCGCTGCATTTACAGTAGATGCTCTTCAGCCGATCACAGATCTTCAGTATGTAAAAGCTGACGATGAGTACTATTATTTCACATACAGTGCAAAGGTTGATTTAGACAGCGTATGGTATCAGATCGCAACAGGCACAGAATTTACCACTGCAACTATGGCAAGTGACTGGAGCCGCTTCTATTATGATGGCTCAGCTGGTTCCGCGAAACTGAAGATCAGCAAAAACAACAGTAATCTGGAAGCAGGAAAAACCTATTATGTTCGTGCAGTGAGCAGTGCAGACAGACCGGAAGAGGAAGAGGTTACAAAACTGAAACCTGCAGCAGTCTCCTTCACTACAGATGCAGAAAAGGCACCTAAGAATGTAACTGGCTTAGAGATGTATAAAGAATCTGCAAACAGCTTCAAATTCCGTTTTGATGCTGTTCTGGAAGATGGCGACTCTTATGAGCTCCAGTACACTGATAAGGCACAGCCTTCCGAAGAGGACTGGGTAACAGCTTCTTCCAGTGGTTACTATGATGAAGATGAAGATGAGTACTATGAGGATGATGATGTACTTACATTGAGTAAATCCTTATTAAAAGAAGGAGCAACCTATGTAAGAGTTGTCGCTTATGTAAAAGACAAGAGCGGAAACAAGAAATACGGTACTCCTTCCAATGTAGTAGCTGTCAATGTCTCCAAAGCTACTTCAGCGATCAGCAACCTGAAGCTGGTTGAGAAAACACCGGATGGCTATGTATTCTCCTATGACGGAACTGTAAGAAAAGAAGAAGATGTAGAATTCTGGTATTCTGAATCACCTGAATTTGTAAATGATTACAAGGTTACAGATTGTATTTCTGGTGAGAACAATAAGGCAACACTTTACTTTGAATCACTTACACCAGGCAAGACCTATTATGTGCGTGCCCGTGTAAAAAATGATAAGGCAGCTACACTTGCACAGAAATACAGTGCATACACAAATACAGCATCATTTAACGCTGGTATGCCGAATATATCTGTAACAAATGTTATCACAGCTAAGACCGTTACCTTAAGGATGAGCGCTGAAAGCGGAAGTGAAGGCTGGCTCACCGGATATCAGATCCAGAGAAAGAATGGCAAGAAATATAAAACAATTGCCAAAACTACAGACAGCGTTTATAAGAACACCAAACTGAAAGCAGATACCACCTATACTTACAGAGTAAGACCATATTATTATGATTCCGAAACAGGCAAGACCACTTATGGAGCATGGGCTTATAATAAGGTTACTACCTGGGGCGGTGCGCTGAAACTGAAAGCAACACCTAAGAGCACAACTTCTGTAAAACTGTCCTGGACCAAGATCAAAGGTGCTAAGGGATATGAGATTTACAGATGTGAAGGATCTTCTATTGGAGATACTGTAGCAGCTGGCATGGCCAACAATTTTGCTAAGTATAAACTGATCAAGACTACAAGTGCAAAGGCTTCCAGTTATACAGATAAGAAGCTTCAGAGCGGTATGGATTATTACTATCTTGTAAGAGCTTACAAGACTGTAGGAAACAGCAAGTATTACATTGATGAGGGTGTATATGCAAATCTTAGCTTCGAGATGACTACTGTTAACAGTATTTCTTATGCAAACGGTAAAGTGAAGTTAAGCTGGCAGCCGGTATATGCCGGAAAGGGTTATCTGGTTGAGAAGAGAAATGAAGAGACTGGTGCATGGGAAACCTATAAGACACTGAAAGCTTCCACATCTTCCATTACATTCCCGGCAGCAGATACGGAAACAACCTATCGTGTACGTGCATACAGAGGACAGGAATACAGCAATGAAATCAGAACATCAGTTATCCCTGTTATAGCAACTCCTGGCAATGTAAAAGCGGTTGCAAACAAAGCAGATGGAAGCATTACGGTAACATGGAATCCGGTAGCAGGTGCTGATTACTATCGTGTATACAGAACTACCTCTTCCTGGAACAGATATAACAAAGACAGCAATTCTTACAGCTATAATTACGGTTCCAGTGCAGTTGTTCCGAATTATGTTGCTGATTCCACAACAGTCAGCGGATATAAATATGTTAGTGAACTGAAGGAAACGACTATTACAGATCGCGAGATCAAGTACACCTATAATGGTGCAACAAGCACAGAGTACAAAGGACCGAAAGCAGGAGTAAAATATTACTATTATGTAGTTGCTTACAAGAATGGCAAGTCCTATGAGTACAAAGATTCTGCTGACGCAACATACACAAGCGGTGCAAGCAAATCTGCAAGTGCTATGGTTTCCGCAGCAAAGATCGCGAAGCCAACCAGTCCAAAAGCGAAAGCAACAAAGGGCAAGATCACTGTCAGCTGGAAGAAAGTAACAGGAGCTACCGGATATCAGGTATACCGTTCCACTAAGAAAGGTTCCGGATATAAACTGGTAGGAACTATTACAAAAGGCTCCACAGTGAAATACGTTGACAAGAGCTCCAAGAAGGCTGGAACCAAGTATTATTACAAAGTACGCGCCGTTGGAAACAACGAAGCAGGTGTTCCAATCTATTCTTCTTACAGCACACCGAAATATGCGAAAGCAAAATAAATAAAGTGTAATAAAATCCCCTTCCTGTCTGACAGGAGGGGGATTTTTAGTTACCCGGATGTAAAAACTTATGCAACTATTTGAATGCAGATATAAGAAAAGAAGACCCGTATCACAGGCCTTCTTTAATAAGCTTACCATCTTTTAAATGCAGAATTCGCTGATTGCTGCTCCCTCTGAACTGAAGGGAGAGGTTTTTTAATTCCTGAATAAACTCTCCGTCTACCAGAACGTCGATGCAGGAGAGCATCCGGTCTGTAAAAGGAGTGTAGATCTTACCTCCGGGAACCATATCTTTGTCAAAAAGATATCCACTGTAACACCAGATGGATTTATCCGGAAAGGTACGTCTGATTTCTTCCAGAAGCTCTGCCAGCACAGGCTGGTTCTCTGGCTCAAATGGCTCTCCTCCAAGTAAGGAGAAGCCCTCTATATAAGAAGGAGCAAGCAGCTCCAGAATCTTATCCTGTGTCTCCCGGGTAAATGGCTTACCGTAGTTAAAATCCCACGTAGGTGCGTTAAAACAGCCCTTACAGTGGTGCCTGCAGCCAGATACGAACAGGCTTACACGCACGCCTGTGCCGTCTGCAATGTCGTAGGATTTAATGTTTCCGTAGTTCATAACTGATTCCTCTTTTCCTCCTGTGCTTGATAATCAAATGCACACATCTTGCAGAAAGCCTTTTTCAAACACGATTCAGGACTTTCATAGTAAAATACCATTATGCAAAAAAATCCGGACAGAAATCAAAATTATGAAATTCAGAAAACTGTCCGGAGTGTTATGTTCAGTGGTAATGTTATATAAGGTTCTGTAAACGTAGTTCACAGAAAACCCGGGAACCATTACTTATTACAGATGTAATACACGATCCTTGATCTCCTCGGTTCGACCCTGGTTCCAGAACTGGGTACCGATGTATCCGCAGGTTCTTCTGGCAACGCTCATCTTGTCCTGATTGCGGTTACCGCAGTTCGGGCATTCCCAGATCAGCTTGCCGTTCTCGTCTTCTTTGATCTGGATCTCTCCGTCATATCCGCAGACATCACAGAAATCACTCTTGGTATTCAGCTCTGCATACATGATGTTATCATAGATAAACTTCATAACAGAGAGAACTGCCGGAATATTCTGTTTCATATTCGGAACTTCCACGTAGCTGATGGCTCCTCCTGGAGAAAGCTTCTGGAATTCAGACTCGAATTTCAGCTTGGAGAATGCGTCGATCTCCTCAGTAACGTGAACGTGATAGCTGTTTGTAATATAATTCTTATCCGTAACTCCTGGAATGATGCCAAAACGCTTCTGGAGACATTTGGAAAACTTGTATGTGGTGGATTCCATCGGAGTGCCATATACAGAGTAGCTGATGTTCTCAGCTGCCTTCCACTGGGCACATTTGTCATTGAGGCGCTGCATAACCTTCAGCGCAAACGGACGAACCTCAGGGTCTGTATGAGGCTTTCCGTACATTCTCATGCACATCTCATGGAGACCTGCATATCCAAGTGAGATCGTAGAATAGCCGTCATAAAGAAGCTTGTCAATGGTCTCACCCTTCTTAAGCCGTGCAAGAGCACCATACTGCCACAGGATCGGGGCAACATCGGAAACTGTGCCAAGAAGACGCTCATGTCTGCAGCGGAGTGCTCTGTGGCAAAGCTCCAGGCGCTCCTCCAGAATCTCCCAGAACTTATCAAAATCGCCGTCTGAGGAGCAGGCTACATCTACAAGGTTAATGGTAACAACACCCTGGTTAAAACGACCGTAGAACTTGTAGGAACCGTCCGGGTTCTTCTGTTTCTCCTCAACGGTAAGGAAGGAACGGCATCCCATGCAGGTGTAAACATTGCCGTTTTTTAACTGGCGCATGATCTTGGCTGAGATGTAATCCGGAACCATACGCTTGGCAGTACATTTCGCTGCAAGCTCTGTGAGGTACCAATATTTGGAATCCTCGTGGATGTTATCCTCATCCAGCACATAGATCAGCTTCGGGAATGCAGGTGTGATCCACGCACCGCGCTCGTTCTTAACACCCTGCATACGCTGCTTCATAACTTCCTCGATGATCAGTGCAAGGTCATCACGGGTGCGTCCCTCCGGAACTTCATCAAGATACATGAAAATCGTTACAAATGGTGCCTGTCCGTTACAGGTCATAAGAGTGATCAGCTGGTACTGGATCGTCTGGATACCACTCTGGATCTCATCCTTCAGTCTGCGTTCCGATACCTTCTGGATGATCTCATCATCAAGAGGCTCACCGCAAGCCTTACGTTCCTCGATTACCTTGTTACGGATCTTCTGGCGGCTGATGTCTACAAAAGGAGCCAGATGGGCGAGAGAGAAGGACTGTCCGCCGTACTGATTGCTGGCTACCTGTGCGACGATCTGTGTGGTAACGTTACATGCGGTAAAGAAGCTGTGAGGCTTCTCAATCAGTGTCTGGCTGATAACCGTGCCGTTCTGGAGCATATCCTGCAGATTGATCAGGTCACAGTTATGCTCACGCTGTGCGTAGTAATCGGAATCATGGAAATGAATGATTCCCTCGTCGTGAGCCTTTACGATCTCCTCAGGAAGAAGAACACGCATGGTCAGGTCCTTGCTGACCTCGCCTGCCATGTAATCACGCTGGGTAGAGTTAATAGTAGGGTTCTTATTGGAGTTCTCCTGCTTGGCATTCTCATTAATCTGGTCAAGAAGAGCAAGGATGCTGTCGTCTGTGGTATTGGACTTGCGGGTAAGCTCTCTCTTGTAGCGATAGCGCACATACTTCTGTGCAACCTCATAACCGCGCATCTCCATAATGCCGGTCTCTACCATATCCTGAATATCTTCCACATTGACAGCGTGGGAGGATTCAAGGGCACGGGTGGCAATCATATCAGCAAGCGCTGTGATCTGGTAATGACTCAGCCTGTGAAGCTTAGAAACCTCCTCATTCGCTTTTTCAACGGCGTTGATGATCTTCGCCTTATCAAAAATAACTTCCACGCCATTTCGTTTAATGACGTTTGCATTGACCTCAGTACTCATTCTTTCAAATCCCTCCATATATTGTGTTTAAATCTTTGATTACATACTAGATGTTGTGCACTATCAATATTACAGTATTCTACAGAAAAGTCAAGGTCAAAACCATTGATTTTAAAAAACTGTGAAATGTGCTGAATTTTCGTCAGCAGGACAGAAGAATCATTCGGTGATCTCCGGTATAGAGTTCCTGAAATGTGCGGAATCATCGGGGTTATTCCGTATGTGAAATTTTACCATACACAATAAAACAGTTACTGGATGACCAGTAACATGCTTTGTATGATTTCGCGCCGCAGCTGTGAACAATGTTCACAAAAACACCTGGCGGAATACTGCCTTCTGAATAGTTATGGGGCATGAACAAAGGGCTGCCCTGGGCAACCCTTTCTCGCGTCCGCATCTTCCTCTATTATACTTGGAAAAAAATAAAAATCAACCCTTGACACCACCAGAAGTGAGTCCTCCAACCAGATTTTTTTCGATTCCGACGAACAGAATCACAACTGGAACAATTGCATAGAGGGAAGCAGCAAACAGATACTGCCACTCGATCATATTGTAACCGTTGAAAATATTGATACCAACGGTGAGAGGCTTGAAGGTATCAGTGGAGATCAGTGTCAGTGCCACTGTATATTCGTTCCAGGCGTTGATAAATACGAAAATAAGCGCTGTAACGATACCAGGTGCAGCAACAGGCAGAAGGATCCTTAAAAGGGCATGTACGCGGTTACAGCCGTCAATAGTGGCAGCCTGCTCCATCTCAGGGGAGATGCTCAGGAAAGTACCGCGGAGCAGCCAGATAGCAAATGCCTGGTTAAATGCTGCGTTGATAAAGATCAGGCCGATAATGCTGTTGGTAAGATGGAACGCCATCATAACCTTGTAGATACCGATGAGAAGTACAACCGGTGCGAACATCTGGGAGACAATAACAAATCCCAGAAAAGCAGTCTGGCCTTTGAATTTCATTCTGGACAGGGCATAAGCAGCTGGGATACCGCAGACCATAGCCAGAAGAGTGGAGCCTCCTGCGATCACAATGGAGTTCATCATGTAATTGCTCATGGGAGCCAGCTTCCATACGTCTGTGAAGTTGGACCAGATGGCCTCAACAGGGAAAATAGTTCCATTCATGGAAAAGATTTCCGCGCGGCTTTTAAGAGCAGTACATACAGTTACAAAATATGGGTATAAAGTTATCAGACAGATGGCGATGATCACTACATAGAGCAATACACGCAAAACTGTGTTTCTGGTATTTTTTTTCTTAACTGAAGCATTGGTGTTTGCCATATTATTCGTCTCCTTTCTTCAGTACGGAAACCATGTACAGGCTGGCGCAGAAAAGAAGAATCAGGAAGCCGATAACAGATACGGCTGCTGCCTGTCCCTGTTTGCCGTTGTAGAAGGCCAGTTTGTACAGATAGGTAACCAGGGTGTCGGTACGGTTAGCAGGGTCACCCTTGGTTATGGTCCATATGATCGGAAAAGAGTTAAATACGTAGATAATGTTCAGGATGGTACTGATGGTAAGATTCGGACGTACCAGCGGGATGGTGATCTGGAACATTTTCTGCCAGTAACTGGCTCCGTCTACGGCTGCTGCCTCATAGTAGCTGGCATCAATACTCTGCAGACCGGAAAGTACGGTAAAGGTTACAAATGGAATGGTAACAAAAATACCGCAGGCAATTTCCCAGGCGAAATAAGCACCGGCAGTAGGAGTCCAGTTCACAGCGTGGTCAATAATGCCAAGCTTCATCAACAGTGTATTTAAGGTACCGTAATCTGTGTCGATGATGAATTTCCAGATACTTGCCTGAACGATCAGGGTTGTGGCCCATGGGAAAACAACAACGGCACGTGCAAGCTTACGGCCTTTAAATTCATTGTTGAGGAGGATCGCAAGGATAAATCCAAGGAGTGTGGAGATGCCGACTACGGCAACGGTCCACACAAGGGTGTTTTTCAGCACCATGGCAAAAACAGGGCTGCTTGTTACCTTGCGGAAATTTTCCAATCCGGCGAAGCCTTTGATCAGACCAGCTTTGCTGACGTCGCTTAAGGCCATACGGAATACAAAGATAATAGGAACCAGGATGAAAATTGCCATGAGAAGGACACTTGGCAGGATCCATACATATGGTTCCACTTTTTTGAGTTTTTTCTTCACAGGGATACCTCTCTTTTTATAAAAATAGCGTTGACGCTGCGCAGACAAGCACAGAAAACGGCGTTTGTTACGCAGAAAAACAGAACCTTCTTGTGACAAATACAAGAAGTAGTGTTTGCTTCGCAAAAAGGTGGAACCTTCTTGTGCCTGGCACAAGAAGTAGCGTTTGCTTCGCAAACTTAAAAATGGACCGGACCCGTAAGTCCGGCCCATTATCTTCCTCGTAATGGGAAAAACAGTGGATTAAGATCAGCCAGCGATTTCTGCCTGAAGGTCATCCAGTAATTCCTGAACGTCGCCGCCAAGAAGAGCATTCTGCTCTACGTTGATAACGCCCTGTTTTACATCTGCCCATTCTGCTTTCGCTGTTGGATAGAATTTACAGCTGTCTAAGATATCAATCCAGCTTGCCATATCTTCGTTAGCTGCTGCGAGAGCCTCGCCGCCGGACTTGGTTGCCGGAAGGAATCCCTCCATGTCAACCCACTCTGTATAACGGGCATCATCATAGAAATAATCAAAGAATGTGGAGATAGCAGCTTTCTCATCATCTGAGTAGTCGTTATCGAAGCACATGAAGCGGTCCATAACACCTGCAGATACAGACTCGCCTGTATTGGAAGGAATGGAAGCAACGCCGTAGTTTACTTCATTTCCGCCTGTAGCAATGTAGGTAGGTAAGCTGTTCGGTGCGATGAGCATAGCAACCTTACCTGCGCCGAACATATCCTGCAGATCGTAACGGGTATCGTTAGCAGGATCGGTGTTTGTGTAACCGGAATTTACAAGATCGATTGCGTACTGGATTGCTTCAACGTTCTGCTCACTGTTCAGTGTCCAGTTACCTTCATCGTCAACAAATCCGCCGCCGTTGTTCCAGGTGTAGTATGCGAATGCTGCCTGACCTTCGTCAGTAGTCATATCGATACCCCATGGATAAATGCTGTCATCATAAGCTTTAAGGGCTTCACAAGCAGCTTTCAGCTCATCCCATGTAGTAGGAACTTCTACGCCTGCTGCATCAAGGATGTCTTTGTTATAGTACATAGCACGTGCAGATGCAAGATCCGGGATAGCCCATACAGTTCCGTCTACTTCAGACTGTGCAAGGAATGCATCGTACATCTTGCTGTAGGTCTCTTCAGAAACAACGTCCTGGATCGGAAGAAGGAGATCATCTGCCTGATAATCTGCGAATACGTCGATATTCAGGACATCAGGAGCTTCGCCATTGGCGATACGGGTATTTACTACGGTGTAGATATCGTTCCAGGAAACAACCTCTACGTTCAGGTTAATGTCCGGGTTTGCTTCATTAAATTCTGTCACGAAGTTCGCCCACCAGTCAGCAGTCTGCTGGCCATACTGTGCAGCAATGACGTTTATGTCTACTTTGTCTGCGGCGGATGCGGTGACCGGAGCCATGGAGAGAGCCATTGATAAAGCTGCGCCTGTTGCTAAAACCTGTTTCATTTTCATAAGTATTACCTCCCTTTAGATACGAGTTGAGGCATTCCATAGATACATCCTTGTACCAAATGGAGTGCCTCTCTGTAGAAAATAGCATACAACAAAAACAGTCAGATGTCAACAGAAATTGGTGAAAAAAACAATGAAAAATATCAAAAACAAAGAAAAACACAACGAAATACACAAAAGAAAAAACAAAAAACCACAAAAGCCATGGAAAAAATGTAGAGAGTAGAATAAAATAACAGATAATTTATAAAAAATTATACAAAAAACGAGAAGTATGGTACGAAATCATACAAATCAGGATTTCTTTGCTCACGAAGAAATTACGATAACCAGGATTTGGTTAAAATGTGGTTTGACATTTCAGGGGCGGATATTATACAATCATATTTAATCGAAAAAAATTCAGGAAAGGAGTATGCGGCAGTCAAAAAGAACTGAGAGGGTAAGCCCTGAGGGCATGCACTGCTGCAGAACATAAAATGGAAGAATTATACGCTGCAATTGAGAAAAAAATCAAAGCTTCCGGTTATCCGCGTGAGATTTCCGGTGCAGATGTGTATGATGATATCTGCGACCAGATCGAGGGAAAAGAGAACGGAAGCTATATTCTGCTGTCCAAGTTTGAGGATGATGTAATCTTTGAGTATCATATCACGGTAATGGATGATGATTTTAATCTCGGGGTTCTTACCATGCGTACGCCTGAGGGAGTATTTGAGACCGATTTTGATGAATAAAAGAACTATTCAGACACGCTCTGGCAGAAGAGTTTGCCATACGAAATATCCTGTAAGGTAAGAAATCAGGAAGAGTCTGGATTAAGAAATACCAAAATACAATATTAAGAAATACATAGAAAGTGTGCATAGAATGAAAGTATTGGAAATTATTTTGCCCGTACTGGTGATGATCCTTCTGGGTATGGCCTGCAAGCGGCTGAAACTGCTGGATCAGAATGGAATTAACAATATGAAGCTTCTGGTGACCCAGATCATGCTTCCTGTGGCAATTTTCCATGCCCTTGCTACGTCAGAATATAATAAAGAAACCGGAATTCTGGTTGGAATTATGTTTGTAATGCTGGTTGTTTCCTTTAGCATCGGTTTTTTACTCCGCCCGCTTATGCCGGCAGAGCGTTACCGGAAATATCTGCCCTTTATGGTCAGTGTATACGAAGGCGGTTCCATGGCCTATCCTTTATATACCAGCCTTTGCGGAGCGGAGAATCTTTCCCAGATCGCTGTGCTGGATATTGCAGGTCTTCTGTTTGGCTTCAGCGTCTATATGGGAATGCTCGGACAGGTGGAAAACGGGGAAAAGATCGATCCGGGAAAACTGTTTTCCAGTGCAATACGTACACCGGCGTTTATTGCAAGTGTGCTGGGAATCATTGCCGGACTTACCGGTGTGGTGCAGAAGCTTCTTGCCGGACCGTTTGCAGGTACCTATACAAGTGTGGAGAACATTCTCACCACTTCCATAACCTCAGTTATTCTGCTGGTGGTAGGATTCAGCATTGAATTTGATAAGAAACTTCTTTCCCCATGTATCAGGACCATTGTACTTCGTATTCTTCTTCAGGCAGTCATGATCGGGGGAGTGCTGCTGGCAATACATTACATAGTGGGAGATCATCTGCTTTTGAACCTTGCAGTGATCAGCTACATGTCCGCTCCAGCCACATTCAGTATGCAGACCTTCCTGAAGAGTGAGGATGGAAGCGCTTATGTTTCCACCACAAATTCGCTGTATTGCCTGGTATCCATACTGGTGTATGTGGTTATGGCATTTGTAGTCTATTGATACAGAAAAAGAAAGCTTCAGACAGTATCATTTCTGATATTGTTCTGCAGCTTTCTTTTTTGTTGGATTCGGGCAAAATATACCGCAACGTGGGGCGTGCAGATTGCGGGAATGATTTTTTCGACACGTTCCAGAGCGTGTCTGCATGAAACCTCTCTGCTTTGGTTATGGACGGGAAACGGCTGTTTTCTGTATGCGCAGCATAATTTTAGCAGTAAAAACACCATTCTCATAAGTGAAGCTGCTGTCTCCTCCATTCTTTTCTGCAATGTGGCGGACAGACTGGATTCCCACTCCGTTTCCGGTACGCTTGGATGACTGGAAAATATGATTTTTCTCCTGTATTTTCCCTTCAAAGGTATTTTCCACCTGGATCAGGAGAAGGTGCTTATGATGAAGGTAAACCTCTGCATGGATTCTCCTGTTGGAAGATTTTGCTTTCAGGCTGGCTTCCAGAGCATTTTCCAGAAGGTTGGAGAGAACCAGGCACATATCGATCTGGTCTATGGAAATGTGGGCTGGCAGATCTGCCTTTGCCTGGAAAGGAATGTTCTCTCGTTTTGCCAGAGCGGCATAATGGCTGATTACGCTGTCAGCCGCCTGGTTTTCACAAAAATGCAGGTTGTAGTCTGGGATTTTACTGTTTGCATTGGAAAGATATTCTTTTATTTTTTCCAGATCTCCCTTTTCAGCCAGGGAAGAAAGCTGCAAAAAGTGATGGCGGATATCATGTCGTGCCTGTCTTGCCTCCTCTATGGCAGAGCAAAGGTTCTCATATCGTGCCTGCTGAAGGGAGAGAAAATGGTTTTCCTGCTGAAGCCTTGCATTTTTATTCAGGCTGTTGGCCATCATAAGAAACATTGTGTAAAACAGCATGAGAATTATAAGAAGCACCAGGCTGATCACAATGTAGCCCTGCAAAATACGTCCGGTATACAGAGTTCCCTCATATTTGGGAATCATAAACAGGTTCAGACCTATAAAAATCAGTGGCAGTATCCAGAAAACATACCAGGTCTGGGCTAAATTTTCGTCATCAATCATAGTGCGGGCTGCATGGGAGGCCGGGTACCAGGCGGCAGCAACGAACAGAAGACATATTACATTGTAAAAAATACCGGCACTGGTGTGAAACCAGATTTCTGTTTCTGGAAGTCCAAGTCTTTCTGCCACAATGGCATTTACTGCTCTGGAAAGGCTGTTTACACAGGCAAAGACCGCACATACTGCCAGAAAAATGCTGCCGGATTTCCAGATAGAGATAGTCAGGCTTTTGTGATAGATCAGCATCAGTACCAGCAGAGTGGGAAAAAGCACTGAGCTGGTAGGGATGTTAAGAAAGTAACAAAATCCTCCTTCCAGGAGACAGATTCCTGCCAGAAGAGGTGCAAGCCATGCAGCCAGTCTGCCGGGCGGTTGTTTCAGATATGTCTGTACCGGCAGATAGGCAAGGAACAGACCAGAAATCATTACCGTAAGCTCCAGAACAGGTCTTAATATAGTATTCATATTCAATGTCCCCTTTGAAACAGAAAATCCATAAAAGTCTGTCTTGCATTTTTAACCAGCTTCCGGCTGACGGAAATCCGGGTTTCATCGTCCAGGATAAACAAGGCTCCATCAAAATCAACAGCATGCTCCAGATTGATCACAACGCCTCTGCTGCAAAGATAAAATCTTGGATCCATTTTCAGGGATGCAGTAAAGGCTTCGAAGGACTGGCGGGTGATCAGCTCTTTGCCGCCGGTAGTGTGAATATGGATCATATGGGAAAAATGTTCTGCGTATATAATATGTCGAAACGGAACCTGTACATTGCTTCCATTTACTTTTATATCTATGTATTTTCCGGAATCCGGGATCCGGGACAGAACCTCATCGATCAGGTCTGAAATTTCATTTTCGGGATATGGCTTCACAAGGTAGTGCATGGCACGGACCTTGAACCCATCCAGAGCATGATCCGTAGAAGTGGTAGTAAAAATTAAAAGTGCATCCGAGTCAAATGTCCGAAGCTCTCTGGCAGTCTCGATCCCATTTGCACCACTCATGTAGATGTCCAGAAAAACGACGGTGAAAGGACGTTCCTTTGCCGCAATAAGAAAATCTTCTCCATTTTCAAATTCAAATAAATTTACGTGAATCCCACGTCTGGAAAGCTGTTTCGTCAGTACGTCTGCGAGCTTGTCACGCTCTTCTTTAATGTCATCAACAATTGCAATTCTCATAATGGTTTCCTTTATTTTGTGATAGGTTTATTATAATACCATTCGCGCCATTTTCCAACACTTCGTGACAGAATTATTGAAATATGATGTGGTTTAATTATAATAAACCTATGACTATTAAATCTGGTACCATTTAATTTCGTTTGCATCCATATGAAGCGGGAAGCTGCTGCCATCTCCTTTATAGACGACTGTATCCTGTGACTCGTAAGTATTGTTTACGACACAGTACTTGCCATTCTTTACATAAGCGTGGACCTCTACATTATAATTGGTGGAATACCATCGGTTCAGTTCGTCCTCGGCAGATGCAGACCAGAGAACCGCACGGTAGAGCACACGGCTGTTTCTGAAGCTGTATGGAAGTCCGCTGATGTAAACACCGCGGCCTTTTCCAAAGGTTTTTACTGCCATCTGTACCTCATGGTCATTCTGGATCAGGATCCGGGTTTCCGGAAGCGCAAAAATATTCTTTTTGCCCTCACCGAAGTCCACATCACCTTCTGCGTCAGCCAGAATAAAGTGGTCTCTGTGTTCCTCCCAGTTGTATTTATCGGTATTTAAATTGAAGCCTCTTTCTTCTTCCACACCCAGTACATCATCCAGCTGGAAGAATTTTCCCTGCCACTGATGGGCTGCAGGCTCGCCAACTCCGATGAAACCGCCGCCATTGTAAACGAACTCCTTTACAGCAGTAATAATGGTTTCATTTACCCAGTACTCGCCGCCGCTTTGCGCAGTATCCGCATCCCCTACATTGATCACAACATCAAATTTTTTCAGCAGATCCTTATCTGCCAGAATATCATCAAAACTGATAAAGGATACATCAAAGGGTGCACCGCTTAATGCCTCAATAATGCCAAAGTAAGAGTAATTCTGTTTGTAATAGATTGCGTGATGTACCATATGATTGCCCCAGGAACGCATGCGCCCCCAGCAGTTTAACACAGCAACACGTTTCACGCAGTAAGGAGTCACACCCTGGATATTATCATAAAGGGTGCGGAATTCCTGGCAGACCTCTTTAATGTACTGGACAAAATCCGGGAACTGAAGAGCCAGCTTCAGATATCCGCCATAACCAATTCTCTGGATGGGGCTTCTGAGAATGGCACGCCTTGCAGTTACCCAGTTTACCTTCGCCTCTTTCACCGGGTCTCCACCTTCGTGGAAGGTGTCCGGGAAAAAGTATGGAAGAAATCGTCCTTCCGTGTATTTTACATTTTTAATATCGCTGAACAGACGCAGGGTTGCACCATTTCCTACACTTCCAACCACAGCATCAAGACCGATGGAAGCAAACTCATCCATAAATGGCTCCATGCCGATCCAGTGGTCACCCATGAACATCATGGCTTCTTTGCCATATTCATGGACAATGTCTACCATTTCCTTTGCAAGCTTCGCGACCTCGCGGCGCTGGAATGCCTGGAAGTCCTTGAATTCCTTGGATGGAATGCGATAGGTATTGTTCATGTAGCCCTGGTCGATAATGTATTCCGGTCGGAAGGGATAGCCAACCTCTTTTTCGAACTGCTTCAGCACATATGGACTGACAGATGCGGAATAACCGAACCAGTCCACATATTTCTCCCTTGCCAGCTCATCAAAGATCAGGGTGAACTGATGGAAAAAGGTGGTGAAGCGTACCACATCCACATACTGGTGGGTATCAAGGAATCTGCGGAGGCGCTCCAGAGAATGAGCTCTTGTTTTTGGCTGGCGCACATCAAAGGTGATCTGCGGCTCTACATCTTTCCAGTCGTTTACCACTGCATTGTACATATGTACCGGATCCCACATAATATAAGCCAGAAAGCTGACGGTATACTCATGGAACAGTTTTACAGGTGTAATTACCACATTTCCGCTCGTTTCATCATAATGCCACTGACTTGCCGGAACCACTGCTCCTGTGGTACGGTCGATTACTTCCCACCACTTTGTGATATCATCGCGTGTGTTCACCTTCAGCATATCCGGGTACAGGTGGTCCATAAGGTGGATTTCCAGTTTGTCTGATGTTGCGGTGTGGAAAGAACTCATAATGTACATTTGCTGGATCTCATCCGGATTAGCCTTTGCCCAGGCATTGTCCTTTCGGGTGGTGTAGTAGGTAGCGTAGATTTTCGCACCAGTGTCCTTCAGCTCCTGTGGGAATTCGGTTCCATCACAGTCACGGATGGCATCTGCGCCCCACTCATTCATAATATCCAGTGTTTCCTTTACCACATCCAGGTTGGTAGGAATAGTAACTCTGCCTTTTTTCTGTTCCATTTTGCGACCTCGCTTTTCTTTTTTTTATTTACAAGGGTTGTTAACATTGTTTGATAGTTGTTTTTTTCTGTAATATAAGAATACGTTTTTGACAGCTGTTTTTCAACAGAGTTGTTGCTAAGGTTTTTAGAAATATTGCTGTATTTTCCGTTCTATGGTACTCTAAGTGTGCGAGTGTTTATTCCCTGTTGTTTGAAAACGCTGTATTCGGAATATCGGGAGCTGACAGCGCAGACAACAAACTATAGTTTATGATACATAAGGAGAATCTATGAGTACACGTTCCTTTTCTTTTTCCAATGATAATCCACTTTCTACAGAAGCAGTTCTGGTGAATGCCTCATCCTCCAGATACGAAGAGGACTGGCCCAGCATTCCCCATACCCACGCTTTTACGGAGCTTTTTTATGTTTCCAGAGGAAGCGGCGAATTTCTTATAGAAAATCAGCGGTTTTCCATTGCCAGGGACGATCTGGTCATTATCAATCCACATATCCTGCACACGGAAACTTCTCAGAGCGCTGCGCCCCTTTCTTATTATACTGTAGGAGTGGATGGAATTAGTTTTTCTTTCCGGGATCAGAAGGAATTCCAGATTTTCAACTGCCGGAAGATTAATACAGATCTTTTGTTTTATTTCCACTCCCTTTTTCAGGAATTAGATGAGAAAAAAGAGGGTTATGAAGAGATTTGCAGACATACGCTCTCCATTCTTATTGCCCAGCTTCGCAGGATAACAGATTCCGGCTTCCAGCTGGTGCCTTCTTTTCATCCAAGTAAGGAGTGTGCACAGGTCAAGCGCTATCTGGATTCTAACTATGGGGAAGATATCAATCTGGATCAGCTGGCGGCATTAAGTCATCTGAACAAATATTATCTAAGCCACGAGTTTACACGATATTATGGGATTTCTCCCATTAATTATCTGAACCGGCGCAGGATTGAGGTTTGCAAAAATCTTCTGGAAAATACAGATCATGATATTTCTGACATTGCCCATCTTGCAGGCTTTTCTTCCCAGAGCTATCTGGCGCAGAGTTTTCGGAAATCTTGCGGTATGACTGCTATGGAGTACAGACGAAGCAGGCGTGAATAAACAGAGATATTATTTCCGGAGGATTTTTTGAGGAAACGCTACCAGTGACCAGTCACATTTTGGTTAAAATGCCAAAAAATAGTTGAAGACACAGGTGAAAAATTGTATAATTGACTATAGTAAAAAGTGAAATCATATTAAAATCATATACAGGAGGAAACTATTATGAAAGAAGCGAATGACAAAAAAGAGAGCATGAAGCCTGTGAGTCAGGCAGTTGTTGAGTGGGATGATGAAGCATTGGATCAGGTCAGCGGAGGCCTGAAGAGGCTGGACAGCGATTGGAAGCCGGAAATAACAGAGGTTTGCAAGTTATGCGGCTCCACCAGAAACGTCCGTGGTGGTTTATGCCTGGCATGCAAAAACAAATGTTAACAGCAAAAGAAAGGATAAATTTAAAACGGTATTATGCTTTCACGAGAAAAAACAAAGACAGACGATCAAAGGCAGGATGTAAATGATTATCCGGTGAAAGAACAATATGTTTTAAGCAGATTATTGCCCGAGTATGTATCCTTATACCGGATAGAGCTTAATTCCGGCAAATATGAAATACTGAGACTGGATGCGAATACCAATGCCAGGCAGCTGGCGGAGAAAGATCCCCATCCGGCTGAAAATTTTGATGAATATGCGAGAAGATATGCAGACAATTTTATTCTGGATGAAGAGAAAGAAGAGTTTATAGACTGGCATCTTTGCGCAAATATGAAAAGAAGGCTTTTACATGAAGAGAAGCTTACTTACCATTACCACAGTGTTTCAAAGGAAGGAAAAGATAGCTATTATGAAGCCTATGTAGTGAAGGGAAAGACAGAGGATGAGACCTTTGATGTTTTTCTTGGATATCGCAATATAGACAGTATCCTTTACAAAGAGAAGGAAATCCAGGAGAAATTGCGAAAAACTCTGGATGAGGCCAGATTGGGAAATGAGATCATTTCCTCCATTGCCAGAACATACCAGTATATTTCCAGAATTGATATCCAGGCAGATTATTTTGAGGAAATTTCCAACAGGGATGTGGAGCATCTGAAATATATTCATTCAGGTACTCTGTCTGAAAACAACAGAAGAGTTTGCCGTGAACAGGTGGCAGAAGAGTATCAGGATGCTTTTGAAAAATTTACAGATATCTCTACACTACCGGAACGAATGAAAGACGAAGAATCTGTCGTTTTGGAATACCGGATGAAGGATGGAAGCTGGCATAGTCTGCGCTTTATTGAAAAGAAAAGGGATGAAAACGGCCGCCTGACCCATGTTCTTTGTGCAATCCGAAGTATCAGTGATGCGAAGAGAAGGGAGCAGACTCTTATATACCAGGCTGCTGAAGCGAAGAAGGATGCGGCGGTTAAAACCAGATTTCTGTCTAATATGAGCCATGATATCCGAACTCCCATGAATGGGATCATAGGTATGATCGAATTGGCAAACCGTTATCCCAATGACCCTGAAATGCAGCAGAAGTGCAGGGATAAGATCATGGAATCCTCCAGATATCTGGTTTCTCTTGTAAATGATATACTGGATATGAATAAACTGGAGTCGGGAGATATTGTTGACCAGGAGCTTACTTTTGATCTGACAGAAATTCTGAGCAGGACCAACACAGAAAAGCAGCTTCAGGCAGCTGAGAAAAATATAGAATACATCGTGGATTGGGAAAGGTCAGAGCTAAGTCATATATTATTAACCGGAAATCCTGTTTATCTGGAACGGCTTCTGAATGCGATTTCTGATAATGCGGTGAAATTTACAGAACCAGGCGGAAAAATCCATGTATGGTGTAAAGAGAAGTATGCAGATGAAAAACGGGTAGTGTATGAATTTGGCTGTGCAGATAATGGTCCTGGTATGAGCCAGGAGTTTGTGGCACATGCGTTTGATCTTTTTACCCAGGAGAAGGAAACCAGCCGGTCGAAATATGAAGGCACCGGACTGGGACTTTCCATTGCAAAGAAGCTGACAGACAGAATGGGCGGCACAATCCGGATCGAAAGTAAAGAGGGAACCGGCACAACTGTGGTCATGACAATTCCGTTCAAAATCGGAGAAGCAGAAAAAGCCCGGAAGCTGGAGGATTTTGTAAAGGATCCGAATACGATTTCCCTTGAAGGTCTGCGTGCACTGGTAGTTGAGGATAATGAACTGAACATGGAAATCGCCAGCTTTATGCTGGAAGATAATGGAATAATTGTGGATTGCGCCAAAGACGGACTGGAGGCAATTGGGAAATTTGAAAAGTCCGAGCCAGGCTATTATGACGTGATTTTAATGGATATCATGATGCCAAACTTAAACGGCTGGGATACTACCCGGAGAATTCGTTCCATGAAAAGATCAGATGCAGAGCGTGTACCGGTTATTGCCATGAGTGCCAATGCATTTGCAGAAGACATTATAAACAGCCGGATATCTGGCATGGATGAGCATCTTACCAAACCCCTTGAACCGGCGAGGCTTGTAAATGTACTTAAGGATTGTATCTGGAGGAGAAAACATAAGCTGTAAACGGGCTGTTGATCAGTGGAAGAAGGATGCGTGCAATGAGCAACAGCCGCATTCTTGATCGTTGCAAAATCAAAAAAGAAGCTTGATATTGACAAATATATGAGTTAAAATCAGAAGACATAATTCGTTTATGTTTTATTGGTTTATGTCAAAAAATTTGTCAGGAGAAAACAGATATGAGTAGTAAATCTAATACACAGGCAATGGAAACGGAAAAAATCCCACGTCTTTTGGCGCAGCTTGCAATTCCTGCTGTTGTGGCACAGATCATTAACCTTTTGTACAACATTGTAGACCGTATTTATATTGGACATATTCCCGGTGTTGGTGCGGCAGCATTAACCGGCGTGGGGTTATTTACGCCAATTCTTATGCTGATCAATGCCTTTGCCATGCTCGCAGGTTCAGGAGGTGCTCCCCGAGCCGCAATTTCCATGGGGAAAAAGGACAATGCGACAGCGGAAAAGATTCTTGGAAACTGTTTCTCGCTTCTTATTCTTATGGCTGTGGCTCTTACGGTGATTTTTTTCGCTTTTGCTCCACAGCTTCTGACAATATTTGGTGCCAGTGATAAGACCCTTCCTTATGGAGTGTCATACGCAAGAATCTATATACTGGGAAGCATTTTTGTCCTGATCGTAATGGGAATGAATCCCTTTATCACCACACAGGGATTTGCAAAGATCAGTATGATGACCACTGTGATCGGTGCGGTGATCAACATTATTCTGGATCCTGTTTTTATTTTTGTATTTGACCTGGGCGTAAGCGGTGCTGCAATTGCTACTGTTTTGAGCCAGGCTGTTGGTGCCATATGGATTCTTCGTTTTCTGTCAGGAAAAAAGACCATTCTCCATCTCAGGAAAGAGAATTTCAAATTACAAAAAAATATTATTTTACCATGCCTTGGGCTTGGAATATCCACTTTTGTCATGTTGTCCACAGAAAGTATTCTGTCCATCAGTTTCACCTCCAGCCTTTCAAGATATGGCGGAGATCTTGCGGTTGGATCCATGACCATTATCACAAGTGTCAGCCAGCTTGCAACCTTACCGCTGCAGGGAATATGCCAGGGCGGACAGCCGATCATGAGTTATAATTTCGGTGCCGGCAATAAAGAGCGTGTTAAAAAAGCATTTTTTACACAGTTTACAGTCTGCACGGTTTTTACCGGCTGCTTCTGGCTGATCATGCTTCTGTTTCCCAGGCTCTTTGCAGGTATTTTCTCCAATGATACGGATCTGATCACGTATACCGCATGGGCACTGAGAATCTATATGGCTGGTATTTTTTCACTGGGATTCCAGGTTTCCTGTCAGCAGAGCTTTATGGCACTGGGACAGGCGAAAGTCAGTCTGCTGCTTGCATGCTTAAGAAAACTGATCCTGTTGATTCCGCTGATCTTTATTCTGCCGCTTTTCATTCAGAATAAGGTATTTGCCGTTTTTCTGGCTGAACCAATCAGCGATATACTGGCAGCAATCATTACAACTTCAACTTTCTTCAGGCGATTTGATAAAATACTGGATAGAAGATAAGAATAAAAGCCATTTGGTTGGATATGTTTCTGACTGAATGGCTTATTTTTTTGCTACGGCAACCGAATTCAGGCTGAATATGGCGGAAACACATCTTTATACAATCTTAATACAGAATCAGATACTCTTATACCATCTTTAAAGGCAATTATATATAATGGGTGCAACAAAAAAGTAATCATTCGTAAGGAGTTTTGATCATTTATGCCGGAAAAATCATATAAGAAAAAACATCTGACATCTTTTCAGCTAATAATTCTGGGATTTGCAGGAGTGATCCTTTTGGGAAGCATTCTTTTAATGCTTCCATTTTCATCTGTAGATAGAATACCAACTCCGTTTCATGAGGCTCTTTTTACAGCCACTTCGGCGGTATGTGTAACCGGGCTTGTAGTAAAGGATACCGGAAGCTACTGGTCTCTGGCAGGACAGACGATTATTCTTATACTCATACAAATAGGCGGTCTGGGAGTGGTAACGGTGGCGGCATCTGTTTCCCTTCTTTCCGGTAAAAAAATATCCCTTATGCAGAGAAGTACCATGCAGGATGCGATTTCCGCGCCTAAGGTTGGCGGAATCGTCAGATTGACAAGGTTTATTTTAAAGGGGACATTTTTGATTGAAGCTGCAGGGGCAGTGTTACTGCTGCCGGTTTTTTTATGGGATTACAAAGGAAAGGGAATTTGGCTGTCAGTCTTTCATTCTATTTCCGCTTTTTGTAATGCAGGCTTTGATATTCTGGGAACATCTGCAAATCCTTTTCCTTCCCTGACAGGGTATTCTGCAAATGTTCTTATAAATGTAGTGATTATGCTTCTGATCATCATAGGGGGAATCGGTTTTCTCACCTGGGACGATATTTATACCAACAAAATGAAGTTTAAACGTTATCGCATGCAAAGCAAGATTATCCTTGTGACTACTGCATGCCTGATTTTAATTCCGATTATTTTTTTCTTCACCTGTGATTTAAAAAATCTATCCGCAGGGAATCGCTTATTAGCTGCGGCGTTCCAATCGGTAACTACAAGAACTGCCGGATTTAACACGATTGATATTTCAAAGATGAGTGAAGCCTCAAAAGCTGTTATGATATTGTTAATGCTGATTGGCGGTTCACCTGGTTCTACAGCTGGTGGAATGAAAACCACAACGTTTACAGTTCTTTTGTTAAATGCAATTGCCACATTCCGAAGCCAGGAAAATGCAGGGGCTTTTGGCAGGAGGCTGGAATACCATGTGATAAAAAATGCGGCGACAATCGCCATGCTTTATTTTACGTTATTTTTTTGCGGCGGACTTGCAATCAGTATATATGAAGAACTTCCTCTTTTAGACTGCCTGTATGAAGCTGCTTCAGCTGTGGGAACAGTAGGACTCACGTTGGGAATTACACCGAAGCTTCATATGTTTTCGCAAATTGTGCTGATTATACTGATGTATTTGGGGCGTGTAGGTGGTCTGACTCTGATTTATGCGGTGCTTTCAGGAAGAAACAGGGGAAATGCAAAACTGCCTCTGGAGAAAATAACAGTTGGATAAGAAGGAGAAAATATAATTATGAAAAATGTATTGCTTATTGGACTTGGAAGATTTGGAAGACATATTGCTAAGCAGCTGAATCAGCTGGGACATGAAATTATGGCAGTTGACTGGAATGAGGAGAGAGTAGATAAAGCATTACCATTTGTGACCAATGCGCAGATTGGTGACAGTACCAATGCTGAATTTTTACGTTCCCTTGGAATAGGAAATTACGATATCTGTTTTGTAACCATTGGAGGAAGCTTTCAGAATTCTCTTGAAACAACTTCCCTTCTGAAAGAACTGGGAGCGAAACTGGTGATATCCAGGGCTGAGCGTGATGTTCAGGAAAAATTCCTTTTGCGCAATGGTGCGGATAAAGTGGTTTACCCGGAAAAGCAGGTTGCAAAGTGGGCCTCGATCCGTTACACAGATGATCACATCCTCGACTATATGGAGGTGGATGCATCCCATGCGATTTTTGAAGTGGAAGTGCCGGAAGAATGGGTTGGAAAAACAGTAGGAGAACTGGATATCAGAAAACGCTACAATATTAATATTCTGGCAGTAAAAAATGAAGGAGAATTTGGTATTGCAATTTCACCGGATACGTATTTTGAAGAGAATCATAAATTACTGGTGTTAGGAGAATACAGAGCCCTTCAGAAATGTTTCAGAATATAGTCATTTGTTATGGAGAGGCTGCTATAGAGGTGAAGACAATGGCAGAAGGAATATTGGCAGTTACTGTATTTTGTATGTTTGGACTTGGATTTTATATTGCAAATAAAGCAGATCAGTTTTGGGGCGAAATTCAGGAAAATATGGAAGAAAAACAGCAGTCATCGAAGACATTGTTTTTGAATACTCTTTCAGATGAAGAATTGTTAAGAGAGATTCATGAGTGTAAAATTGAATATAAGGAAGCTGAAATTATAATTTTTGATGGACAGTCCGGGTCTGAAAAAAAGAATTTTGACCATAATACAGTCGCATGATATAATTGCAAAAAAGGCAGAAAAAGGGGACTGGCAGGATGAGTCTGGGAATTGAAGAGGATAATAAAAAAACAGATGAACATATCCTTGTTTGTCTGTCAGCAGCACCCTCCAATAAAAAAATAATAGATACAGCGGCAAAAATGGCGAATGCGTTGCAGGCACGTTTTACAGCCTTGTACGTTCGCACTGGCACAAAATCAGAAGACTTAGATAAAGAAAAACTGGAAGAACATATTCGGTATGCAGAAAATCTGGGAGCAGAAATCGTAATGACTCACGGGGAAAACATACCGGTACAGATCGCAGAGTATGCCAGACTATCAAATGTTACTAAAATTGTGATTGGACAAAGTAATGCCCGACGAAATCATTTTTTCAGTAAAGTGACTCTGACAGAAAAACTGATTGAAATTGTACCAGATATTGATATCCATATTATTCCGGATACGGTCAAAACAGGAAACTACCAGAAACGGTCATTTACATGGTATATGGAAAAACCGTCTGCAAAGGATTATTTTCTGACAGTTTTTATATTTGCAGTATGTACTTTGATTGGTCTGCTGTTTCAGAAGCTGGATTTCACGGACACGAATATTGTAACCATATACATTCTGGGGGTTTTGCTTACTTCCATTGTGACAGATGGTTATCTATGCAGTGTAGCCGGTTCTTTCTTAAGTGTCTTTTTATTTTGCTTTTTTCTGACAGAACCAAGGATGTCTTTTCAGACCTATGCAGTGGGTTATCCGGTGACCTTTCTCATAATGCTAATTTCATCCGTACTTACAGGGGCACTTGCGGCAAAGCTGAAAACACATGCAAAGCTTTCTGCACAGCTTGCTTTTCGTACACAGATTTTGTTTGATACAGACCGTTTGCTGCAGAAAGCAAAAGGAGAGATAGAGATTCTTGATGTTACCTGCACACAGCTCCTTCGCCTGCTGAATCGTAATATTACAGCATATGTAGTAGAAAATGGAGCATTATCAGAAGGGAAGCTTTTCTCTGGAGAGGAAAAAGAGGACGCGGAAGATTTTTTAACACCTGAAGAACTGAAGATAGCCAGATGGGCCTATGAAAACAGACAGCGTGCCGGTGCATCCACACATCATTTTCCACAGGCCAAATGCTTATATCTGGCAATCCGGAGCGGGAACAATGTTTATGGAGTAATAGGAATACCGCTGCAGAAAGAAACACTGGACTCTTTTGAATACAGTATCCTGCTGTCCGTGATAAATGAATGTGCACTTGCAATGGAAAACGCACAAAATGCCATGGAAAAAGAGAAAAATGCAGTGATAGCAAAAAACGAACAGTTGCGGGCAGATCTTCTTCGGGCAATTTCCCATGATCTTCGAACTCCCCTTTGCTCCATTTCAGGCAATGCAGACATGCTTCTTAGCAACAGTGAACGGCTGGATGAAGCTACAAAGCATCAGATCTATACGGACATTTATGATGATTCTGAATGGCTGATTGGAGTTGTGGAGAATCTGCTTTCCATTACCAGGCTAAATGATGGAAGACTGAAATTCAAATTTACAGATCAGCTGCTTGATGAGGTGATCGCAGAGGCTCTGCGGCATATCAGCCGGAAGCATGACGATTATAAAATCGTAACTGACTGTGAAGAACTTGTTCTTGCACGTATGGATGTCCGCCTTATTATACAGGTTCTGGTAAATTTAATTGACAATGCCATAAAATATACGCCGCCAGGTACTGTAATCAGCATCCGGGGAACTAAAACTGATGGAAAAGCGCAGATAAGCGTGGAGGATAATGGACCTGGGATTCCGGAAGAAATGAAGCCGCATATTTTCCAGATGTTTTATACCGGCAAAACAACAGTTGCGGATAGTCACCGAAGTCTGGGACTGGGGCTGGCGCTTTGTCACTCTATTATAGAAGCCCATGACGGAACCCTGATTCTGACGGACCATGATCCCCATGGATGTAATTTTACTTTTACTTTACCTTTAAGTGAGGTGACATTGAATGAATAAAACATTAATTCTGGTGGTTGAGGATGACAGACCTATAAGAAATCTGATCATTACGACGCTAAAAACACATGACTATAAATATCTGGCAGCAGAGAATGGTTCTTCGGCCATTCTGGAAGCTTCCTCTCATCATCCGGATATTGTTCTTCTTGATCTCGGGCTTCCAGATATGGAAGGGGTAGAGGTAATAAAGAAAATCCGTACCTGGTCGAACATGCCGATTATTGTGATCAGTGCCAGAAGTGAGGATACAGATAAAATTGAAGCACTGGACGCTGGTGCAGATGATTATATTACAAAACCGTTTTCCGTGGAGGAATTGCTTGCGCGTATTCGTGTTACGCAAAGGAGACTTGCAATAACGCAGACCGGAGAACAGCAGGAAACCTCTGTTTTTAAAAATGGTGAATTAGAGATCGATTATTCGGCTGGCTGTGCATATCTGAAGGGTGAAGAATTACATCTGACTCCTATTGAGTATAAGCTGCTCTGCCTTTTATCCCGTAATGTGGGAAAAGTATTGACACATACATTTATTACCCAGCAGATCTGGGGACAGTGTTCTGAAAATGATATTGCTTCCCTCCGCGTTTTTATGGCAACACTTCGAAAAAAACTGGAACCAGAAAAAAATGGTGTGCAATACATCCAGACGCATATTGGAATCGGATATCGTATGATCAGAATTGAAAGCAATAGTCTGGCCAGGTAATTATTTCCTTAAAAATCATTCTTGAATTACCTTCCTGTTTGTGATAAAATGCCTATTTGCATAAAAACGGGAGGTGCTATATGACATTTTATCAGGAACTTCAGTTGAATCAGGCAGGTTCAAAAGACCTGCTGAAAAAAAGTGAGACCGCAAAAGAAAAAATCTATCATCTGTTTGTATATATGGCGAAGGTAGCGGTCACAATGGCGTTTTGTTTTTTATTTGTTACTATTTTCAGCATTCTGCTTGGAAATGAGAACAGTATTGTAGGTGTCGTTGTCTTATTATGTCTTATGGTATTTCGAAATGCCGATCTCGGAATCCATACCGGACAGTCTACCATACTTCTGGCTTTGTTTTTCGCAGTTATGACTGTGTGTCCACATCTGGCAAATCAGCTTTCCCCGGTACCGGGAATGCTGTTAAATATTGCTGCATTGGCAGTGCTGATTCTGTTCGGCTGTCATAATCCATTTATGTTTAATCAGTCCACACTCGTTCTTGGATATCTGTTGCTGTATGGATATGACGTAACAGGGAAAAGCTATGAGATGAGACTGGTGGGAATGGCAGCAGGAGCTGTACTTACCTGTCTGGTATTTTATCGGAATCACAGAAACCGGGTTTATAAAAGAAAGATACAGGATGTACTGCAGGAATTTGATCTCTCTTCTTCCAGGACAAAATGGCAGTTATGCCAGATCCTGTGTGTACCGGCTGTACTTTGTATTGCAGAGCTTTTTAAAATGCCACGTGCAATGTGGGCAGGTATTGCAGCTATGTCAGCGATCTTACCGTTTATGGAAGACATGCAGTACAGAGTGAAGAAAAGAATTGTGGGAAATATTGCAGGAGTTCTTTGTTTTACAGCATTGTATTTCCTGCTTCCGTCATCCATCTATGCATATATAGGAATCCTTGGCGGAATCGGTGTAGGATTTTCCGCAAAATATGGCTGGCAGGCTGTATTTAATACATTTGGCGCTTTGGCTATCGCTGCAGAGAGTTATGGATTAAAGGGTGCAGTCAGTCTCAGGGTGATTCAGAATGTATTTGGTGTTGTGTTTGCTCTGGTATTTTGTGCTATGTTTTATTGGGTTATATCAAAAAAACTGGTAGGAGAAAACTGATATAAGTAGCCATTTGGTTGGATAAGTTTCTGACTGAATGGCTTATTTTTATGTAACAGGAAATATGAAATTTTAAAAACCAGGGATATTTTCGGTTTTTATCCGTCTAATCTATGTAAATAAAAAAGCTGGCCAGCACGAAAGGTGGTAACGGATTGACAAAAGAAGAACTTGGGCAGTTGATTCTTTCTTCAGAACGACAGCTATATGCAACTGCAAAAACAATCCTGGCGGATGATCAGGATTGTGCAGATGCAATACAGGAATCAATTGTAAAAGCATTTTCAAAAATACATACGTTGAAGAAGGATCGTTACGCAAAGACATGGCTGATACGAATACTGATCAACGAGTGCTATAACATTACAAGACAAAGTGGAATGAAGGAACAGTGGGATGAGTCCTATGCGGAAGCTATGATTTTGCATGAGGAACACCACGATTACAGCGAACTCTATAAAGCAGTGAATAACCTTAAGGAAGATCTGAGAGTGCCAGTTGTTTTGTACTACATGGAAGAATTTAGTGTAAAAGAGGTTGCACGGATTCTTGACATATCGGAAGGTGCGGTACAAAAGAGGCTTGCAAGAGCCAGAGCAAAATTAAAAAAAGTTGTTCATTTAGAGGAGATTTTCATATGAGATTAGATGGATTAAAAAATGACCTGCCGGAAACACCAAATTTTATTCATAACATAATACAGGAAGAAGTCACCAGGCAGACCAAAACAACAAATATTATTCCTATGAAAGCACCAAACAAATTAAAATGGAAAATAGGACGTGTTGCAGCTGTTGCGCTGATCGGTATAATGGGAACATCTGTGGCTGCTTATGCAGGAACCAAGCTCTATTACATGTATCTGGAGCATAGGGGACAATATAGTGTGGCGACAGGAATTAATGTTGACGAAGGTACTAAGAAGATACAGCTTCCTGAAGAAATCCATGATATCGAAATTTCAGCCGGATATATTCCTGACGGCATGGAATGGATGGATGACTACAAGCTGAATTACTCTGACACACCATATCAGGGTGGCATTTCCATATCCTGGGTGCTGATGGATCAGGATGATCTGGGCGAGGCATGGATTGATAAAGGTGTCATTGAAAGTGAAGAACTGACTTTTGGTGAACATGAGGGGGTATATGTTAAATTATTGGATTTAAAACAGGATAAATCCTTTGATAAACGGATATATCTGTTTTATCCAGAGGAATATCGTGTATTTACTATTTATTTTGGCGATGATGTCACGAAGGAAGATGCGATTAAATTTGTTGAAAATATGGCTATTACAGAGAAAGACGATTTGATTGAAACAAAAGGAGCAGAAACCTGGAGTGATCTGGTAAATCCAGAAACAGATGCAGATGACCTTAGAAACAAAGTTTCTGAAGATCAAATCATAGTAAATAATATTGGTGATACCATAAGCCTGGAATCCATGTATGAAGATGCTGCTGGTAATACTGACATTTCTGATGGAATTTCGGTTTGTGTAGATAACGTTCAAATTCTGGATGACCTTCGTGTACTTGATGGGGCAGACCTTCCAGAAGAATGGGAAGCTGCAGTTGCGGGTGATGGCACACTCAAACAGAACCATTTGTCTTATGTGAAATCCGGCGACGGCGAAAATACATTAGACAAAGTTGTAAATGAAGCAGCTGTAAACCAGAAACTGGTTTATGCACAGGTTACATATACCAATAATACGGATGCCGAACTGAGAAATATTTTATATCATGGCAGCCTGATAACAATGAAACATGAAAATGGTTCGTACAGGCTTTATCTTCCCTCTGAAGAGCCTGGTGATGACTATGATTATTACATGGAAGATGGCGTGGCAAAAACAGGTTCCATGACCTATTATAGTGCGGTGGAAGATTATGGGAACGGAGGTAATTATATTGGAGCCTTGGCGCCGGGAGAATCCGTTCAGGTTGTAATGGCATGGATTGTTGATGAAACGGATCTGGATAACATGTATCTGAATCTGAATTCAGATGGCGGTATTATTGAATTTACCGATTCCATGTTAAAAGGAGGCGTGATTTCACTTTCTGCACATAAGTAACATAAAAAAATTCATCTTCAGACCAGAGTAAAAAGGGCTGAAGGTGAATTTTTTATGTTAAAGTAAGGATATTTTTTCTTGCGTACAGGGGAAATGCAGGTGTACAATACAATTAATTTTTTATATCGGTTCGGTATTTCCGCTATATGAAAGTCGGTTGCTCCGTGCCTGTGGCGCTCCTATTGCTGCCGGACACGTTCGTGATCCGTACGAATCCGGAATGGACATATATTACCCGGAAGAGTATAAGAACGGCGGGGGATTGTATCTGAAATATTTATGATTTGAATTACTGCATGGAAAGGATAGAAGCGATATTATGCATTATATTAGAATTACAAAAGAAAACATTGATAAGGAACATATCTGCTGTGCTATGTCAGGAAAACAGAGCATCGTAAAAAAAGAGTGGTTAAAACAGCGTTTTGACGAAGGACTGGTTTTTTACCGGAGTGAAGAGCGTGGCAAATGTTTTATTGAGTACATTTCTGCAGAAAATGCATGGATGCCCATTGATGCAGACGGATATATATACATTAACTGCTTATGGGTTTCCGGTTCCATGAAGGGACACGGCTATTCCAATGATTTGCTGAATGAATGTATTCGTGATGCAAAAGAACAAGAGAAAAAGGGAGTCTGTATTCTGTCCTCAGAAGGACGAAAGAAAGAATTTCTGGCAGACCCGAAATATTTAAAATTTAAGGGATTTTCTGCTGCAGATACTTCGGACTGCGGAATCAATCTTATGTATTTACCATTTGATGCAGATACTGTGCCGCCAAAATTCAAAGAATGTGCAAGACACCCAAAAGTAGAAGAGGAAGGTTTTGTTCTTTATTATACAGATCAATGTCCTTTTACCTGTTATTGGGTGCCCCGTGTGGTGGAAGTGACTAAAGAACACAAAATTTCTTTCAAGGTGATTCATGTTACAAGCAGAGATGCTGCACAGAATGTTCCAGCTCCGGTGACAACGTATGCGTTATTCAAAGATGGAAGGTTTCTGACACAGGGAATACAGTCTGATAAAAAGTTTCTGGCTCTTGCAAAAAAGACTGGAGGAAAGCATGGAGTATATAGCGCATAAAGATGGTGAAAGAGTACAGACAGTAAAAGAACACTTATATGGTACGGCAGAATTAGCAGGATCTTTTGCGGAAAAATTTGGAAAAAAAGAATGGGGTTATTGTTGCGGAATGCTACATGATCTTGGAAAATATTCCAAAGAGTTTCAAAGAAAAATTCAAAATGATACAGGTGAAAGAGTAGACCATTCAACTGCAGGTGCAAAAGTCTGCAATGAAAAAGGCGGTTACTATTCTATTTTGAGCTATTGTATTGCTGGACATCATGCTGGACTTCCGGATTATGGAAACACCGCAATCAGCAACAGCTTATGTGGAAGATGCAAAAAAAGGATCTGTGATTTCGAAAATTATAAAAATGAAATACAAATTCCAATGCTTCATACAGATCCGGTTGTGTTTGATCCAACTAAAAATTTAGATTTTGCATTAAGTGTTTTTGTAAGGATGTTGTATTCGTGTTTAGTAGATGCGGATTTTCTGGATACAGAATTTTTTATAAAAAATGAAAATACTGGTCGTGTTTCGGGAGAAACGATGCAAATTCTGGAGAAAAAACTAGAACAACATGTTGCACCTTGGTTAAGTAATACTGAGCTGGAAAGTATTAATGGAAGAAGAACGGAGATTTTAGCTCATTGTATGGAAATGGGAAAACAAGAAAGAGGAATTTACCGGCTGACAGTTCCAACCGGTGGAGGAAAAACGATTGCTTCTCTTGCCTTTGCATTAAAACATGCAGTAAAACATCAGATGGATCGGATTATTTATGTGATTCCCTATACGAGTATAATCGAACAGAATGCGCAGGTATTTCGAGAAATTCTTGGTGCAGAAAATGTATTGGAAAATCATTGTAACGTAGAATATAAAGATTCAGAAGAGTTTTATCCGATGCAGCTTGCAAGTGAAAATTGGGATAAACCTGTAGTTGTGACAACAAATGTACAGTTTTTCGAATCTTTGTTTGGAAACAAATCATCAAAATGCAGAAAAAACCATAACATTGCAAATAGTGTTGTGATATTTGATGAAGCGCAAATGCTCCCAATGGATTACTTAAAACCCTGTGTTTCTGTTTTGCAGGAGTTGGTTGATAATTATGCTTCAAGTATTGTTTTATGTACTGCAACACAGCCTGCGCTTGAAATGTTTTTCCCGTCGAAGAATAAAATGATAGAATTATGCCCTCGTATGGAAGAACAGTTCCGCTTCTTTGAGCGGGTTACTTATGAAAAAATAGGAAAAATCTCTCAAGAGGAATTGCTCATGCGAATACAGGGAGATCAAAGTGTACTTTGCATTGTGAATACGAAAAAAACTGCGCAGGAACTGTACAAAAAACTGCAGAAAGAAGAGAAAAATATATATCATTTATCTACAAATATGTATCCCAAACATAGAAAAAGAGTATTGAAAATGATTCGGGAGCAACTGGATAAAAATGAAACGTGCATTGTTATTTCAACAAGTCTGGTGGAAGCAGGAGTGGATCTGGATTTTGACATTGTTTACAGACAGATTGCAGGTGTGGATTCTATAATTCAGGCAGCCGGAAGATGCAACAGGAACGGAAAGAAGGATGTAGCGAAAAGTAAAGTTTATATTTTTGATTTAATTGACGAAAAAAAGGTGGCAAATCAGAAATTGCAAATTGAAACAGCAACATCTGTTCTGCAAGACTATGAAAAAGTAGATGACTTAACAGGAATTACAGACTATTTTAAACGTCTTTATCATTATCGTGGAACAAGCCTGGATAAGAAAAATATTATGGATGAATTTAAACAGATGCGTTTTAATTTTTCCAAAGTAGCAAAAGAATTCAAGCTTATTGAAGAAAATACAAAACTGATTTATATCAACAAGGAAACAAGGGCAGAAGAATTATTGAATGAATTAAAAATAAAAGGAGCATCAAAAGAAAGGCTGCGAGAAGCCGGTCAATATTGTGTTCAGATTTATGGAGATGAAAGAACGGAAAACAGTTTATTTGATAAGCTGTATAGTAACGGAATGCTTCGACCAATTTCAGAAGATATGCAGGATTTTTATGAACTGTTGTCACAAAAACAGTATTCCGATGAGTGGGGCTTGGATTTTTCAGTGGATGATATGTTGATGATGTAATATTAAATGTGGGTGTATGAAAAAAATTTCATACACCCTGTCTGCATTAAAAAGAACACTAATATTTCAATCCACTGGTTTCCCAGACGAACTTAAGTATATATGAATTAATTCATTTTGACAATTGCATTTTTGTACATATTCATTAGTGCTATTTTTAAATATTTCATTAGAGTTCTACTTAACTGTTATAGAAAGGTGTTGATTAATATGTAGATATGTAGTATAGTGAGATTAAGAAGTAGCAGTGAACAGTAGAAGCGCTTAAAAGGAGATAATGTATGGTTTTATATCATGGAAGCAAGGATGTTGTAGAATTTCCGGAAATCAGAAAAGCATTATATCACAAGGATTTTTATTTTGGATTTTATTGTACAAGATTTCCGGAGCAAGCAAAACGGTGGGCAACACGTTATGGAACAGCAGGAGTATTGAATTGCTATGAATATACACCTGATAATAGGTTGAAGTATCTGGTTTTTGATGAAATGACAGAAGAGTGGCTTGACTTTATTGTGCATTGCAGAAGTGGAAAATCACATACTTACGACATTGTGGAAGGACCCATGGCAGATGACACTATTTATAATTTTATCCAGAATTATATTGATGGGAAAATTTCAAGAGCAGCTTTCTGGGAACTGGCAAAATTTAGTCACCCGACACACCAGATCAGTTTTCATACAATCTCTGCATTAGATACGCTAAAATATGTGGGAAGTGAGGAAGTATATGGGAACAAAAAATAATAATAGACTGTTTTATACATGTAGTCTGATTGAATATATTGGTCGTCAGAAAAAAAGAGGTAGAAAAGAGGTGACAGATTTTCTTGGAAAAGAAAGAATTGCTAGAATTTATGAATATGCCGATGTCTTTCACTGTGAACCTATAGAAAAAGTTGCATATGAGTTTTCGGAAGAATGCAAGATAAAAGAGGGAAATTTTGATAATGTATCGGAATGTCAGTATAAGCTTCCAGATTATTGGGACATTGGCGAAGTGTATGAACGGTTAATTGAAGACAGTTATTCAGATGCTGAAATATTGGAAGGACTTTGGAAGGTATACCACTCCTGGATCGATCAGTGTATATCAAATTATAATACAGATTTTTATTACCAGCCAAGAGATTATATAGCAGCCTGTTATAAGAAAGGAGAGGTATTATAGAATGGGAATTGGTGTAAAAGTAAAGGTATGGGGGGATTATGCCTTGTTTTCACGTCCCGAGCTCAAAGTGGAACGATGTTCTTATGATGTCATGACGCCGTCCGCAGCAAGAGGAATTCTGGAAGCAATTTATTGGCATCCCGGAATGCGTTGGATTATTGATAAGATTTATGTGAAAAATCCGATTCGTTTTACAAGCGTTCGAAGAAATGAAGTAAAAAGCAAAGTTTCCATGAACAAAGCTTTGCAGGCATATAACGGAGATGAAAAACCATTCTATATAAGTACAAAGGAAGACATTGTTCAGAGAGCATCTTTAATTTTATGTGATGTATGCTATGTGATAGAAGCCCATTTTGAAATGACTGATAAGGCAAATGAATCTGATAATGCAGGGAAATTTAAGGATATCATAATGCGAAGACTAAAACGAGGCGAATGTTATCACATGCCATATTTTGGATGCAGAGAGTTCCCGGCACAGTTTTGTCTCTGTGAAGAAGATGATATAACAACTTTTTACAGTGAAGTACTGGAAAAGGATTTAGGATTCATGTTATATGATATGGATTACAGTAATTTGGATAATATTCAACCCATGTTTTTTAGAGCAGTTATGAAGAAAGGGGTTTTAAATCTTACGGATTGTGAGGTGTTTCGATGATTTTGCAGGCTCTGGTAGAGTATTATGAAAATCTCCTTGAACAAGGAAAAACAGCGAAAGCAGGCTGGTGTCAGGCTAAAGTATCACACATGATCGAGTTGAATGAAGATGGAACGATAAAAGGAATTATTCCTTTGAAGCAGGAAGAAGATAGGGGGAAAAAGAAAGTTTTAACTGCTCAACTCCGTTCTGTACCAGAAATGGTTATAAGATCTTCTGGGATTTCTGCCAATTTTCTGTGTGATAATGCGAAATATGTGCTTGGAATAGATGAGGATGGAACAAAACCAAGAATAATGGATTGTTTTCTAGCTGCAAAGGATAAGCACCTTTCGATTTTAGATAAAGGAAAAGGTGTAATGGCAAAAGCTGTCTGTGATTATTTTAGAAACTGGAATCCGGAAAATGCAAAAGAGAATCCAATTTTAAGAGAATATTGGGAAGAGTTGAACGAGGGTGGGAACATTATTTTTGGCATGAGAGCTTTGGAGGCGCAAGACGACGATGAAATAAAATCCTTATGGGAAGAAGCAAGAAATGCAGAAAGCAACGAACAGCAAGGAATTTGTCTGGTGACCGGACAGAGAACTGATATTTCACGTATTCATAAAGGCATAAAAGGAGTTCCGGGAGCACAGTCAAGTGGAGCTGCATTGGTTTCATTTAATGCACCGGCTTTCGAATCCTATGGCAAAGAACAAAGTTATAATGCGCCAGTTGGCAAATATGCAGAATTTGCATATACAACAGCACTTAATTACCTGCTTGGTCAAAGAGAGTACCGCTTTTCACTAGGCGATTCGATGGTTGTCTTCTGGGCAGAATCCGGAAAAGAAGAATATCAGAAAACTTTTTTGTCATGGATGAATCCACAAGTGGATAATCAAGAGGAAATGAAAAAAATGTTCGGAAATCTGCAAAGAGGTATAAGGGTGGATGTGGAAGATATCCAGTTAAACATGGAACAAAAATTCTATATTCTTTGTCTGGCACCAAATGCAGCAAGACTTTCCGTTCGCTTTTTTTATCAAAATTCATTTGGTAATATTATGGAGAATTTATCAAAGCACTATCAGAGAATGGAGATTGTAAAACCTGCCTGGGTGGAGTTGGACTATTTAGGCATTCAAAAAATGTTATTTGAAACGGTCAATCAAAAGTCAAAAGATAAAACTCCGATTCCAAGTATGGCGGCAATGGTGTTAAATGCAGTTCTTCAGAATAATAGATATCCGGAAACCTTATATACTGATACATTGATTCGAATCCGTTCCGAACAGGGGAATGTTACATGTGGAAGAGCAGCAATCATAAAGGCATTTTTAATAAAAAATAACAATTGGAAGGAAGGCGAAAAATTCATGGGATTGAATGAGGATTGCAAAGAGAAAGCTTATGTTCTTGGAAGATTGTTCGCAGTATTGGAATTTATTCAAAGAGATGCGAACCCGGGAATTAATGCAACCATCAGAGATCGGTACTTTAATTCTGCTTGTGCAACACCAGCATCTGTATTTCCTATACTAATTAAATTAAAAAACAGTCATATGAAAAAGATAGAGAGAGAATCTGCAGGAACGAAAATGTATTATGAAAAGCTGTTAACGGAACTTATAGGTAAAATAGAATTGTCTGATAATATGCAGGGATTTCCAAGCCGTTTTTCGCTGGAAGAACAAGGAAAATTCATGCTGGGGTATTATCATCAGGTGCAGAAAAGATATGAGAAGAAGGAGGAAAAGTAAATGAGCGAAGTGATTAAAAACAGGTATGAGTTTGTAGTATTATTTGATGTGGAAAATGGAAATCCAAATGGAGATCCGGATGCTGGAAATATGCCAAGAATTGATCCGGAAAGTGGTCTTGGTCTTGTTACGGATGTTTGCATTAAGCGAAAAATCCGTAATTATATTGAAACGGTCAAAGAAGGTGAGAAAGGGTATAAAATTTATATTAAAGAAGATGTACCGCTTAACAGAAGTGATCGGGAAGCTTGCAAAGAACTTGGGGTAGAAGAGAGTGAGGATAAAAAAGTAACGGAAGCACTAAAAAAACTTAAGAAAAATGATCCAGATGTAGATCTTAAGTTAAGAGATTACATGTGCGAAAATTTTTATGATATTCGTACATTTGGTGCGGTTATGACAACATTTGTTAAAGCTGCCTTGAATTGTGGACAAGTGAGAGGACCTGTGCAGATTGGTTTTGCCAGAAGTATTGATCCGATTATCAGTCAGGAAGTGACCATTACAAGAGTAGCAATCACAACAGAGAAAGATGCTGAAAATAAGAGCACAGAGATGGGAAGAAAATGTATAGTTCCATATGGATTATATCGAGTAGAAGGATATATTTCTGCAAATCTGGCGAGAAAGGTAACAGGATTTTCAGAGGATGATCTGGAACTTTTATGGGATGCAATCATTAATATGTTTGAAAATGATCATTCAGCGGCAAGAGGAAAAATGGCAGTACGAGAACTGATTGTATTTAAGCACAGTAAGGAATTAGGAGATTGTCCGGCATATAAGTTGTTTGATGCAGTGGAAGTCTCAAAAAAGGAGGATGTGGAGTATCCGAGAAAATATCAGGATTATACAGTGTGTGTTCATGAAGAAGTGATTCCGGATTCTGTTGAAGTGAAAAGGATGATTTGATGGAATATAAAGAAGATGACTATTTGATGTTGTCGGGAATACAACATTTTAAATTTTGCAGGAGACAGTGGGCATTAATTCATATTGAACAACAATGGGATGAAAATGTTCATACAGTTATTGGTGAGTTAATGCATAAAAAAGTGCATGATCCGATGAGTAAAGAAAAACGGAAAGATACCATTATTGTAAGAGCTCTTCCGATAGCATCCAGAAAAATGGGCATTTCAGGAGAGTGTGATGTTGTAGAATTTCATAAGTGTGAAGATGGCATCTCGTTATATGGACATCGGGGATCATATTCAGTATTTCCAGTAGAGTATAAAAAAGGAAAACCGAAAATTACAGAAGAAGATAAACTGCAACTTACAGCACAGGCAATGTGTTTGGAAGAAATGTTTTCGACTGAAATATCAGAAGGTGCGATTTTCTATGGAGAGACCAGAAGGCGGGAAAATGTACTGTTTTCACAAGAACTCAGGGAAGAAGTAAAAGAATTATTTGCTGAAATGCATCAATATTACAGCAGAGGATATACGCCGAAGGTGAAAAAAAGTAAATCATGTAATAATTGCTCATTAAAAGAATTATGTCTCCCTAAGTTAGAAAAGACAACTTCCGTGGTTGCTTATATAATGCAGTCACTAAAGGAGGATGTAGAGTGAAGAAATTATTAAATACTTTATATGTGACATCAGAAAATAGTTATTTGGGACTGGAAGGAGAAACGATTGTAGTATATGACAATCAAGCGGAAATCGGGCGGTTGCCATTGCATAATTTGGAAGGTATCGTATCATTTGGATATCGGGGAACAAGTCCGGCACTGATGGGTGCCTGCGCAGAACGGAATATTTCTATATGTTATCTAAGCCCACAAGGAAAGTTTCTGGCAAGGGTATCTGGAAAAATAAGAGGAAACGTTCTTTTGCGTGAACAACAATATAAGAGTTGTAAAGATGAAGATATCAGCCTGAAAATTGCGAAAAACTGTATTCTGGGTAAAGTATACAATGCAAGATGGATTTTAGAAAGATCCTTACGTGACCATGAAATGCAAATTGATTCAGAACGCGTAAAAAAAGTATCTTTGCAACTAAAGGATGCGTTGGAACTAATACAAAATGCAGAGTCAAAAGAGCAGTTACGAGGATATGAGGGTGAGGCTGCCAGCATTTATTTTGGTGTTTTTAATGAATTGATATTACAACAGAAAAAAGATTTTACTTTTAGCGGTCGTAATAAAAGACCGCCATTAGATAATGTAAATGCAATGCTTTCATTTGTTTATACCTTATTGACAAATCAAATTGCTTCAGCACTGGAGGCTGTTGGATTAGATCCATATGTTGGATATCTTCATACTGAGCGACCAGGCAGAGTGTCACTGGCTCTTGATTTGATTGAAGAATTTCGAGCTGTATATGCAGATCGTTTTGTATTGTCCTTGATCAATAAGAAAATCGTAAATGGTAAAAATTTTTCACGCAAAGAAAATGGAGCAGTTTTGATGGATGACGATCTACGTAAAAAAGTATTAGTAGAATGGCAAAATAAGAAGAAAGAAGTTATTACACATCCATTTTTAAAAGAAAAAGTTGAATGGGGAATGCTGCCATATGTACAGGCTATGCTGCTTGCTAGATATTTGCGTGGTGATTTAGACGGATATCCAGTATTCCTTTGGAAATGAGGTAAGCTGTTATGCTTGTACTTATTACGTATGATGTTAATACAGAAACTGCATCAGGAAAAAAGCGATTAAGAAAAGTGGCAAAACAATGCGAAAACTATGGTAGACGTGTTCAGAATTCAGTGTTTGAGTGTATTTTAGACCAGGCACAAAGCATTATGTTAAAACAAAGCCTGGTTGATATTATTGATGAAAATGTAGACAGTTTGCGTTTTTATTATTTGGGAAATAAATATCAGACAAAAGTAGAACATGTCGGAGTTGAGCGTGGAATCGCAGTAGATCAGCCATTGATTCTATAAAATATTGGTGCGAATATGAAGCCCACATAAATTTATTGGGTGATTCGCACCAGAAAAAAGCAACTTAAAACACTGATTTTAATTTTATTAATATATTTTGCGTTAAAGTTTAAGGGATTAATTTGAGTGTTATTTGGTGGTGTTTCACAATAATAATTCATTATTTTGTGAAATATTGCTGTCGCTCCCTTTGCGGGAGCGTGGATTGAAATATATAAGTTGCTTTTCCCTGTAACGACAAGTTTTTAGTCGCTCCCTTTGCGGGAGCGTGGATTGAAATACAAGGCTGTGATATCCGGATTATGGATGCTGAGTCGCTCCCTTTGCGGGAGCGTGGATTGAAATAAGCGGTAATACCTGATTGGCTGGTCGGAACAGGTCGCTCCCTTTGCGGGAGCGTGGATTGAAATATAGATTTGAGCTGATCGGAGAAATCTGGAGCAGTCGCTCCCTTTGCGGGAGCGTGGATTGAAATGCTTACTAGGCTCACAGACTACCACAGGAGACAACCGTCGCTCCCTTTGCGGGAGCGTGGATTGAAATGAGCGAAAAGATTCCCATAAGAAATACAAGATTGTCGCTCCCTTTGCGGGAGCGTGGATTGAAATACAAAACATCGGAGCATGTACATGCAGCATATTGTCGCTCCCTTTGCGGGAGCGTGGATTGAAATTGTACAAAGGAAGAAACCGGACGGCGAATCGTGGTCGCTCCCTTTGCGGGAGCGTGGATTGAAATCATCGTACAACATGCCTGTTGCCGTAAACGGTACGTCGCTCCCTTTGCGGGAGCGTGGATTGAAATAATATATTAATATTAATCTTACTAAGTCCTGACATTGTCGCTCCCTTTGCGGGAGCGTGGATTGAAATTAACTGTATTCAGCACAGAGAGGGAAGCGGAATTAGTCGCTCCCTTTGCGGGAGCGTGGATTGAAATAGTAGAGATTACAGATGAATATTCCGAGAAAGCTGTCGCTCCCTTCGCGGGAGCGCGGATTGAAAAAAATAACGAGTTATTAAGAAATCATAAACAGCGAGTAGAAGTACCCTTTCTTTGAAATCAACTCATCGAAAGTTCCGGTTTCAACAATCAAGCCGTTTTGCAAAGTGATGATGCCATCGTATTGTATTAGCATTCTCTCATCAAGGAAGTCCATAAATTGCTCAGCTCGTCTTTTTTCTGGCTTTTGATAAACTCGTCAACTCCGATCATTGCAGTATCACCAAAATCATCAAAAGCACTTGATGGAACCTCACAGTAAACAAATCGTATACTTGACACATCATAATTTGGTGATTCGTCGAAGTGCAGTGCAACATCCTTTGCCCGCCGGAGGCTATTGATTGCTTCTTCTTTTCTACTTAGAGACAGCAGGACATCTGCGCGCATGGCCCAAAGAAATGCTTCGCTTTTGTCCATATATCCCTGCTTTTGTGGATCTTTTAGCCCGGGATAAAAGGCAAGCGCCCAGTCCACAAGAGCTAAAGCATTTGCATAATCTTTTGTCTTGCAGAAGACATTCATATATCCTATCACGATTTCGAAGTGCATCACGGTTAAATCCAATAATGCCCGGGATAAAAACGGCAACGCGCCCTCCGAATCATTGTATGAGGACGCAAGCGTCATTCCAATCAAAGAGTGATTCAGGCGACATGGATTATTTTTTTTCAGTAATGCTATGCCTTTGTCGTATTCACCAAGCGCAAAATGGATTTCAGCCATTTCCTTGTGAATAGAAACATCGCTTATCTCCGAATCTTTGTTTTGTCCGACCAGCATACATGCACGGTCGCAAAGGGAAAGCGCCCTTTTGGAGTAAGCTGCATTCTTTTGTGTCAGTCCTCTTAAACGGTAGACCCTGGCACTGTAATAAACAATATCGAAACAATTTGGATAACACTGTAATGCCTTTTCAACATCAGAAAAAACATCCTCATTATCCCTGTCGTGAGCATACTGCTTCAGTCTTGCAATCACAGCTTCTCTGTTATTATTTCTAAACTCGTATCCGATAAGCGCATCGATAGACACCTCAAACATGTCTGCCATCTCCGCAATTAGTTTTAACTCTGGCGTTGCCACACCGCGCTCCCATTTTGAGACAGATGCAAAGGTAACGCCCAAGGCTTCTGCTAACTGCTCCTGTGTCATAGAGTATTTTTTTCGTAATTTGCTTATATTTGCTGAAAGTAATAATTTCATCTTTGATACCTCCGTTTTTTATTTGTATCTATATTTTATCGCATATTTGTGAATAAAGAAGGTATCACAGGTATAATTAGTTTAGATTTTATTGAACTATTAGTTTAGTTAAAGGCATAGATATATAGTAGTATGATGGTTTGGATTGTATATTTTATATTCTACGAAATGTGCATGTTTGTTGTATTTATATTGCTACTGGTTATGAAACGAACAGTAGTCTTGTATCGTTTGCAGAATTGGAGAAATAAATACTTTATAGATTTTTTATGGTTCTATGGTATCGTTAGAATTATATAAAATTGGAAATATAAAAATGAGGTGAAGCGAAGTATGGAGTTATATCACGCAAGCAAAGAAATCGTTCAATATCCCGAAATACGAAAAGCAAAATACACGAAAGATTTTTCATGGGGATTTTATTGCATTATGCAGAAGCGGAAAACACATAACTATGATATTGTAGAGGGACCTATGGCGAATGATACTGTCTGGAATTATGTAAATGACTTTCTGGCAGGTCGAATTAATAGAAAAATTACTGGATTAAACATAATTTTACTGGCTGTAATGATAGTGACAATGAAATTCTTTTACTATATTCAGATATAGAAGACAAACCATTTGACAGGTAACAAAATGTCTTGCATTTTCACTGGTATTCTTTTACAATTAGAATATGCATCAGCGAATAAATAAGAAAAATGGAGCTGTAAAATGGATTTAAAATACAGAACACTTTCGAATTTTGCAGAACTTGTAGAAACTGGCGAATGTAAAAATTTCAAAGGAAGATTAAAGGTTGGCGTAGACCTTGGAACAGCCAATACGGTTCTGGCAGTTTTGGATACTTCAAATCGTCCAATTGCCGGAATTTCTGCCCCCTCCCATGCCATTCAGGATGGCGTAATCGTAAACTATTATGAATGTGTACAACTGGTAACCAGATTGAAAGAGACACTGGAAGAAAGGCTTGGCACAGAACTGATTTATGCAGCTGCGGCAATTCCTCCTGGAGTAGCAGAGGGCAGTGTGAAGAGCATTGGTTACGTGTTGGAAGGTGCAGGCTTTGAGGTGACAAATATTGTAGATGAACCAACTGCTGCAGCGGCTGTGCTTAAAATAAGCGATGGGGCAGTTGTGGACGTAGGTGGTGGGACGACCGGAATCAGTATCCTAAAAGATGGAAAAGTGATATATACAGATGATGAGGCCACAGGCGGCACACATATGACGATGACGGTTGCGGGACACTACCACATTCCTTATGAAGAAGCCGAGCTGTTAAAAAGGCAGACGGATAAGCAAGATGAAATTTTTCCTGTAATTAAAGCTACGGTGGAGAAAATGGCTTTAATCACAGAAAAATTTATCAAAGGCTATGAAGTTCCAGCTATTTACGTTGTGGGTGGCTCTTCTATGTTTCGGGAATTTACATCGGTATTTGAGAAACAACTGAAGCTTCCTGTTTATCAGCCGGTGCATCCACTTCTGGTCACACCGCTTGGAATTGCTTATTGTTGTCAGCTGCCTAAGCCTTCTCCGAAAAAGAAAACAAGTTAAATTCTCTTTACGTTTTCGATTTTTATCGGCTTTGCCAGGTGAGCATTCATTCCCGCCGCCAAACACTTTTCTTTATCTTCTTTAAATGCATTTGCTGTCATGGCAATAATCGGGATTTTTTCAGCATCTGAATGTTTCAGTGACCGGATTGTTTTTGTCGCAGTAAGCCCATCCATTACAGGCATC